>Ga0316204_10001000_pt1 | contig 86158 bp, 72 predicted proteins | sample 6monrhotite_MG_2_FD_205661 | JGI IMG/M metagenome (GOLD analysis project Ga0316204, IMG submission 205661) | Microbial mat bacterial communities from mineral coupon in-situ incubated in ocean water Damariscotta River, Maine, United States -... | ecosystem: Environmental > Aquatic > Marine >... | reverse complement strand
GATTACGCCTCAGAAGGCCCAAAACACTACCATCAATTTGTGGATGCCTGTTTAGGGCAAGATGAGTGTACCGCACCATTTTCTTATGCATCAAGATTAACAGAAACGATTTTATTAGGTGTTATAGCAGGTAGATTTCCGAACAAGACCTTACATTGGGATAGTGAAAATGCTAAATTCTCTGAAGAAGAAGCTAACCAGTATTTAAGCGGAGATTATCGAAAATTCTAATAGTTTTCAATGAATTTCATTATCCATTTATAAAATATTCTATGCTGAGGCATTTAATACCATTTTTGCTTATTCTAACACTTTTTAATTCGTGTCAGACCCAAGATAAAGAAGCTATCATCGCATTTAAAGTGTATTGCGAAATGGTGGCCAATGAAGCTAAACCCATTGCTTTTCATTATCCTATGGAAAGAAAAGCCATAGCCAGTTTATGGAATGATTTTGAACGGGTGGCTCTAGAATATCAAGTATTTTTGTATCGTGAGAAAAGCCTCCCTGAATCACTATTATTTTCTGCAAATGCCACTGAGGGAAAAGAGGTTATTGTTATTTACAAAGGCAATCGAATTGAGCAATACTTACAATGGAAAAATAATGTTACTCAATACCAGGGTGACGATTTTGAAGTTCTAGAAGCCAATGCTAGGCGTTTGGGAAGATTACTGGGCTATAGCCCAAAAGGCATCAATTCTTTATTGCGAAAGAATTCTGATTATCGAGATTTGGCTTCATTTGAAGTGAAGGAACAAATAACCCATTTGTATTATGATAATATAATGGAGGCCACAAACTTTTACCAAAACGTATTAGGACTTCCTCAAATAGATAGCAGTAAATTTCAAATAAGTAATGCCGGGTATTTAAAATTACATCCCTTTGATTATAACCATACCAAAGAGCAATCTAAATCTACGGCAATCGCTTTATTGACAAATGAATTACCGGCTTGGTATGCATATGCTCAAAAACAGGAGATTCCCATAAAATACACCTACAAACCTCGAAAAGGTGGTCCACATGATGGATTTGTTGCTATCGACCCAGGAGGTTATTTATTAGAATTTGAACAATTTAAACAACATCCTGAAAATGAATTTTTTATAGCTATTTTATCTAAAGCACCGCGCATAACAACAACCATTCAAAATTTGAATTTTTACGGCACTATAACATGGACATATCATAAAGACATGCTTAAAATGCAACAATTTTATGAAGAGGTATTGGGTTATGAAATTGTTGCTGATCAAGGTTGGACCAAAATTTACCAAACTGCCCCATCTGCTTTTATAGGCTTGGTCGATGAACACAGAGGTATGGAAGATTTTGCAGAAAACAAGGCCATTGAAATTGAATGGAAGATTTCTGATAAACCATCATTTCTCACATATTCCAAAAAGTTTTGGCAATTAGATGTAGTCGATAACAAAAATCATATAGGTCCAGAAAATTATATCTACAGAATTGAAGAATTAAACCCTTAGTTACTTCTCGTATAAAGTAAGTGATCTAAGAGCGTGAAATCAACACTCATATCATCTTTAAGTTCATATTTAATAACTAAATCTCCCCAATATTGTCCATCAGAGAAATCGGCAACAATCCACTTGTGGTTTATCACTTTGATTTTATTAATTTTAAAATCACTCTGCATCCCTTCATAGGGAATTAAAGGGTTATCTCCTTTTTTCTCATTGGTTTCCAATAGTTTGTCCTCAATATACCGCGTTGGGTTCTTCAAGTTCAAATGGTCATAATAAGCTAGAGCATCATCATTGTTTTCTAAGGAAAAGTATTGCATATCCAAAACAGTTAGCTTCTCTTTTTGAACAGAGTCGTTCAAAGCTTCTATTTCGGTTTTTAATTTTGAAATATCAGTTTGGTTTTGATTTTGGATTTTATTGCCGTTTACCAACGAGTACAATAGAATAAGGGCTACAAAAACAAATAGGTATAAAAAGATATTCTTCTTCATTTAAACTTCAATTTTTAGATTATCGTAAGCCAAAAATACATTTTTGGGCAAGTTCTTTTCAACTTCTTCATGAAAGCCTAATAAATGACTGATATGGGTAAAATAAGTACGCTCTGCCCCTACTTTCTTCGCAAACTCCAACGCCTCTTCCAAATTAAAATGAGAATGATGCGGTTCAATACGCAAAGCATTTACAACAAGTACCTTACAATTTTTGAGCTTTTCCATTTCAGAGGTTTCAACCCGTTTTACATCGGTTAAGTAAACAAAATCTTGAATACGATAGCCCAGTACGGGTAATCGATTGTGCAATACTTCAATAGGGGTTACTTTCAATCCCGATAGTTCAAAAGAAGTTGCCTTATCAACTAGATTGATATTGACTGCTGGGGCTCCTGGATATCGGTCTTCATCAGCAAAAATATAATCAAACCTTCTTTTTAAGGCAGTAACCACTCGCTCATGTGCATAAATAGGAATATCACCCTGCCTAAAGAAAAAAGGGCGAATATCATCTATTCCTGCAGTATGGTCAGCATGCTCGTGGGTGAAAAGAATACCATTCAATTTTTCAATCGGATTTTTTAGTAGTTGCTGTCTAAAATCTGGTCCACAATCAATGACATAATTATAATCATCCCAAGAAACCAATACAGAAACGCGAAGTCTTTTATCTTTTAAATTATCGCTTAAACACACAGGGTGCTTACTTCCTAAAATAGGGATTCCCTGAGAGGTTCCTGTACCTAAAAAAGTGACTTTTAAGCCTTGTTTCATTAAAATCAAAATTATAACTTATTTGTGTAAAAGATTTTCTTAACTTCTTAACTTTGTTAACAACAAAAGACCTTTCATGAGCACTATAGCCAATAAGATAAAAGAGTTTGAAAACATACCTTCCATTAAGTCTAAAACACTTAGAATCAACTTACATCCTGATATCTATGGCACATTTGCGGAAATAGGCGCCGGGCAAGAGACGGCGCGCCATTTTTTTAGAGGCGGCGGTGCTTCAGGTACTATCGCAAAAGCGATGAGCGCATATGACAAATCTTTTAGTGATGCCATTTATGGCGTTGAAGAAGATGGTCGTTATGTGACTCAAGCTAGGCTAAAAACAATGCTCAAACATGAAATGCGTTTAGTGGAAGAACGTATTGATAGAAAAAACAACCCAGATTATCTATTCTTTTCATACGCCAATACCGTTGCTACCATAGATTTTTCTAAACGCTTTAAAGGTCATGGTTGGATTGGACTTCGTTTTCAACTGGACCCTAATCAGAAAGAACATGATGAAATCATTTTACATGTCCGTTTCAAACAGAATGAAGCGAGACTGCAGCAAGAAACTTTGGGTATACTTGGTGTCAACCTTATTTATGGAGCATTTTTCAAATATCACAAGCCAAGAAAATTACTGAAATACCTCTATGATCATATTGACAAGGATACACTTGAGATTGATATGATCAATTTCACAGGGCCGAGTTTCAAGGATGTGGATAATCGATTGATGAGTCTTCAGTTGATTAGAAATGACATGACCGATGCGGTGATGTTCGGGCCTGATGGTAACAACCTTCTCCCTGCTTCAATCCTTTATAAGAAAAATATTTTAGCGTTGCGAGGTAGTTTTAGACCGGTGACCAAGGTAAATATGGACATGTTTCAAAAATCACATGATATTTTTGTTCGTGAACAAACCGTAGACTACGATAATACCATTGTAATTTTTGAAATAACACTCTCAAATCTTCGGGCTTCAGGTGAGATTGATGAGCAAGATTTTATGGATCGGGCAGAATTGCTATGCTCATTAGGGCACACTGTAATGATTTCCAAATTCCAAGAGTACTACAAATTAGTTGAGTATTTGAATAATTATACCAAGGCCCGTATTGGTCTGACCATGGGAGTAAATAATTTGGTAGATGTATTTGATGAAAAGTACTATCGCCATTTGAGTGGTGGTATTCTTGAGGCTTTTGGTAAACTGTTCTTTAAAGATTTAAAAGTTTATCTATACCCCATGAAAGATTCAGCTACGGGGCAGATAATGACAAGTAATAATGTCAAAGTTCACCCTAGAATGAAAGAACTGTACAAATTCTTTAAGTACAACAATAAGGTGATGGACATTATTGATTACGATCCAGATATTATGGACATCTTTTCTAGAGAGGTTCTTAAACGTATTACCAATGGTGAAAAGGGCTGGGAAGAAATGTTACCTGAAGGAATTGCCGAAATTATAAAAGAGAAAAACCTATTTGTCCGCAAAGAAATTGAGGCTGAAGAAGTGGAAGTTGACGATGAGTAGCCTAGTTTCACAATCGATTACGATTAAATAAGAGTAAAAATAAGTATCTAAAAAGATGTGATTTCGAGCGCAGTCGAGAACTTTAATTATTTTGTTTTTCAAAGTATTTCGACTGCGCTCAATATGACAATTGTATTAAAATCAGGCTTTTTAATTTTTATGAATAAGGTCTTTATTCCTCTAAAATCTGAGCCGCGTGATCTTTGGTTTTAACTTTTGAAATCACACGCTCAACTACCCCGTCGTTAATTATAAAAGTAGTTCTGTGTAGGCCATCGTATTCCTTGCCCATAAACTTTTTAGGTCCCCAGACCCCAAAAGCATTGATTACAGTATGGTCCTCGTCTGCTAATAAAGGGTATTGAAACTCATATTTATCCCTGAATTTGGCTTGTTTTTTCTCAGTATCCTCACTAACGCCCAATAAGTGGTATCCCTGCGCCTGAAGTTCAGCATAATTATCCCTTAGATTACAGGCTTCTGCTGTACAACCTGGCGTGTTCGCTCTCGGGTAAAAGAAAACAACTAGTTTTTTCCCGTTGTAATCAGAAAGATTTATCGTATTTCCGTCTTGGTCTTTTGATGAAAATTCAGGTACTTTATCTCCCGCTTTCAATGTATTCATATTAAAAATATTTTGTTTAGAGTATTTTTGATAAAATTAAACAAAAATGACGAAACAAGATAAGGTTGACTTTACAATTAAAACATTACAAAAACTTTATCCTACAATTCCAATTCCTTTAGAGCATAAAGACCCATATACTTTACTGATTGCTGTTCTTATGTCGGCCCAAAGTACTGATGTACGTGTAAATCAAATCACTCCCTTGTTATTTGAAAGAGCTGATAATCCGTATGATATGGTAAAAATGACCGTAGAGGAGATTCGAGATATTATAAGACCCGTTGGACTCTCACCCATGAAATCTAAGGGAATTCATGGCCTATCACATATATTGATTGATAAGTACGATGGAAAAGTGCCAAAAGAAATTGAACTTTTAGAAGAATTACCTGCTGTTGGTCATAAAACTGCCAGTGTAGTAGTTTCACAAGCATTCGGAATTCCTGCCTTTCCAGTAGATACTCATATACATCGCTTGATGTACCGTTGGGGGTTTACCAACGGAAAAAATGTTGTTCAGACTGAAAAAGATGCAAAACGATTGTTCCCAAAAGAACTTTGGAATGATTTACATCTTCAAATTATTTGGTATGGGCGTGAATACTCACAAGCAAGGGGTTGGAATCTCGAAAAAGACGTTATTACGAGCAAAATTGGTCGAAAAACTGTCTTAAACGACTATTATAAAACTAAAAAAACCGCTAAATAGCGGTTTTTTTAATCTTTAAAAGTTTGTGGTTAGTTTAAAACCGTTTCAAACTTCATGTTGTTGTAATCAATGACTCTCATTGACTTAGAGAATCCTAGCAAAAACGAAATTGTCTCAGGTTTAGCTTTTGCGATTCTACAAATTTTTTGTTCTTCAGAGTAAATTTCTTCCATATTTCGGCATTAATGTTATGATAGGATAACGCCACTAAAATGGAAATATTGCTCCGTTCGACCTAATGCAGATTAATTCGTTAAAACGATATTATGCTTATCTACAATCTTTCTAAGGTTAATTAAGGCATAACGCATACGCCCTAAAGCGGTATTAATGCTCACCCCTGTATTCTCAGAAATCTCTTTGAAACTCATATCCTTATAGATACGCATCATCAAAACTTCACGCTGATCATCAGGTAATTCGTCAATCAATAAGGTCAAATCACTATCAATTTGATTCTTAATCAATTGTTTTTCAGCATTTAACTTATCGTCTTTAATAACTGAAAAGATATTGAAGTCATCGCTACCTTCAAACTTTGGCATTCTTTTGTTCTTGCGAAAATGATCTATAATGAGATTGTGTGCTATTCGCATTACCCAAGGTAGAAACTTACCTTCTTCGCTGTACGAACCACGTTTAAGAGTTTTAATAACTTTAATAAAAGTGTCTTGAAAAATATCTTCGGTGATATCCCTATCCAATACTTTTGAGTAAATAAAGCTAGAAATTCTTTGATTGTGGCGGTTGATTAAGACTTCAAGGGCTTTTTCGTTTCCGTCTATATAATTCCTGACCAATATCGAGTCTTCGATTTGTAGTTCCATACAAATTACTTTTTGGTTAAAATTAGAGCCTACCCACCAGGGGATGTGACTTTGAGTTATTAGTATAATTTTAAAAAAGTAATTATTTCTGTATAGGCCTATCAGGTTTTTAATTACAGCTCAAATATAGCTCAATGCAATAATCTTGAAAAAACTATGTTGTGAGTTGCACGATTAACGATGTCAACAACTCCAAAAATAGACATTAACTCCCTTGAATCGTATCTTTAGACCTTAAATTTACGTAAATGCCTACCATTTCGGATGTTGATCCCAAGAAAAATATTATCATAAAAGGTGCCAAACTGCACAATCTTAAGAACATTGACGTTGTTATTCCCCGAAATAAGCTTGTTGTTATCACCGGCTTATCAGGTTCTGGTAAGTCTAGCCTTGCTTTTGATACCTTGTATGCTGAAGGGCAACGCCGCTATGTGGAAAGTCTTTCTTCTTATGCACGCCAGTTTTTAGGCAAATTGGATAAACCAAAAGTAGACTATATAAAAGGTATAGCCCCAGCAATAGCAATTGAGCAAAAAGTCAATTCTACCAATCCGCGTTCTACCGTGGGTACTACGACTGAAGTTTATGACTACTTAAAACTATTGTTTGCCCGTATCGGAAAAACCATTTCCCCTATTTCTGGTGAAGAAGTCAAAAAGAATATCGTTACTGATGTAGTTAATTATGTAAAGACTTTTGAAGAAGGAACTAAACTCTTATTGTTAGCTTCTATTATAATTAAAGAAGATAGAGATTCTTTAAAGTCTTTAGAGCTTTTCTCCAAACAGGGATACGCACGTATTAAATATAAGGGTGAAGTTTTCCGAATAGATCAAGTACCTAATGATATAGGTAAAGAGTTTGATTTGGTGGTTGACAGAATCGTGGTGAAAGATGATGAAGACTTTCTCAACCGTTTAGGCAATGCCGTAGACAATGCTTTTTTTGAAGGTAAGGGCCGATGCGCCATCGAAAATTTAGAATCTAAAGCACAGCAGGTTTTTAGTAACCAGTTTGAGTTGGACGGATTGAAGTTTCTAGAGCCCAATGTTCACTTGTTCAGTTTTAATAATCCGTATGGGGCTTGCCCAAGATGCGAAGGTTATGGAGATGTTATTGGTATAGATGATGACTTAGTGGTGCCAAATACGGCTTTGTCGGTATATGAAGAAGCCGTTTTTCCATGGCGTGGTGAGAGTATGAGTTGGTATCGAGACCAATTGATCAATTCTGCCTACAAGTTTGATTTTCCTATTCATAAGCCTTGGTTTGAATTATCGGATGAACAAAAACAATTGGTTTGGGATGGTAATGACCACTTTATAGGATTGCATAAATTCTTTGAACAGCTTGAAGAAAAAAGTTATAAAATTCAGAATCGGGTCATGCTTTCTCGCTACCGCGGAAAAACAAAATGTTCGGTGTGTAAAGGCAAACGCCTTCGTAAGGAAGCTGATTATGTAAAAATTAACGGGCAATCGATTTCTGACATCATCGAACTACCAATTAAAGATTTGGTGGTATTCTTTGATGAGATGCAACTTTCGGAGCATGACCAAACCGTTGGCAAAAGATTACTAAAAGAAATTACTACACGACTAGAATACCTCACCAAAGTAGGATTGAGCTATTTGACTTTAAACCGAAAATCAAACTCCCTATCAGGTGGTGAAAGTCAGCGGATTAATTTAGCCACATCATTGGGCAGTAGCCTAGTGGGTTCCATGTACATATTAGATGAACCTAGTATTGGACTGCACCCTAAGGATACCGAAAACCTCATTGATGTTTTAAAATCCCTTCGTGATTTAGGAAATACAGTTATTGTGGTAGAACATGATGAAGATATTATGATGGCTGCCGATGAAGTTATAGATATTGGTCCTGAAGCGGGAACGCTAGGTGGCGAGGTCGTGGCAACAGGAAACATGGATGCTATTCTTAAATCAGATTCCCTTACCGCATCGTATTTAAATGGAGCCATGGAAATTGAAGTGCCCAAGGAACGTCGTAATTCTAAAAACTTCATACAGATTACAGGAGCGCGCGAAAACAACTTAAAGAACATCAATGTTACCTTTCCGTTGAATATGTTGACTGTAGTTACAGGAGTTTCAGGAAGTGGAAAAAGCACCTTGGTGAAAAAGATATTATATCCTTCTATATTAAAGGAATCTGGCGGTTATGGAGAAAAAGCTGGACAGTTTACCAAAATTGAAGGAAAGTATACCCAAATAAAACATGTTGAGTTTGTAGACCAAAACCCCATTGGGCGGTCTTCACGTTCTAACCCGGTTACCTATATAAAGGCTTATGATGATATTCGTGCTTTGTTTGCCTCACAAAAATTAAGTAAGCTGCGTGGTTACCAGGCAAAACACTTTTCTTTTAATGTAGATGCTGGCCGCTGTGAAAAATGTAAGGGCGAAGGTGAAATTACCGTAGAAATGCAGTTTATGGCAGATGTGCATTTAGAATGCGATGTATGTGAGGGCAAACGCTTTAAAAAAGAAGTTTTAGAAGTAAAGTTTGAAGGTAAAAGTATTAACGACATTTTAATGCTGACGATTGATGACGCCATTGACCACTTTAAAACCTACAAGCAAGAAAAGATTATTAAAAAACTACAACCCTTACAAGATGTTGGTTTAGGCTATGTAACTTTGGGACAAAGCTCTTCTACCCTATCTGGTGGTGAAGCGCAGCGAATAAAATTGGCCTCATTTTTGGTCAAAGGAAATACCAAAGAAAAAGCCCTGTTTATTTTTGACGAACCTACAACTGGACTTCACTTTCACGATATTAAAAAGCTTTTAAAGTCTTTTGATGAGCTGCTCGCCAAAGGGCATTCGATTGTGGTCATTGAGCATAATATTGAACTCATTAAATGTGCGGACTATATTATTGACCTAGGGCCTGAAGGTGGTGCAAATGGTGGTCAATTATTGGCAGAAGGTACGCCTGAAGAGGTGGTTAAAAGTAAGGAATCGTTTACGGCTAGGTATTTAGAGGGGAAGATTTAATTCGCAAGACTTTAGTTAAAAAGTTCGCTTTTCAATAGGATAATTGATGTGAAATAGAGGTTTCGTTATTTTTTTAAATTAAGTTGAATTTCAATTTTTCGTATAAGCTCATTTGCTTTTTTTTCTTCACTTTCAAGTCCTTTTATGCCTATTTTTAACCTAATAGACAGTTGATTTAAATAGTTCTCGAGACTTATATCATCTCTAATATCTTGTGGTTGTAAGATAGGTCTGTTATCATTCTTGTATCTAGTAAGAGCATACCGTCCACCTTGTCCATCAAGAGCAACTACATTTTTAGAAAATATGTTATAATTATTTATTAGATTATTTTCATTATATGCGTTGATAAACCTTTTAGTTTCAGTTACGTGTTGTTCAAGTCCTATGTTATTGAAATAATTTGATAAATCTTTGGTCAAACTATCATTTGTAATATTATTTAAATAGCCTGTACTAGTAGCTATATCAAATGAAGTTCTGTTAGAACTTGGTACTGTAAAATAAACTATTAATTGAAAATCATTTATGAATTGTAGAGTGTCTTCAAGGGGTTTTGAAGCATCAATTATATATTCTAGAAGCCTTAGTGCAGATTTATTTTGAGATATTTTAAATTCTTTTACATTTCTAAATTCTTGAATATCACTTTCTAAATCTCTTTTTATATTTTCTAAAAGAGTTTTTTCTATTTGACGGTCTTTTTTTTCTATTTGCCAAGTATTAAACTGAAGTGCAATCAAAATTCCAAGCACTACTAGTACAATTTCTCCAATTGCATAAATAAGATATTTACTGAATTTGTTTTCAGAGAATAGTCTTTGTCGAATTTTTCTAAAGAATTTTATCATTGCTTATTGGTTGCTCATAATAAGGCACATCGCAGGGCTATGCGAAGATTCAAATCCATTTAACGGTTGATAACGAAGTTCGTTTAAAAGTTTTAATAAATCCATATAGTATACATTGTATTTCTAAAGTAGTTTTTAACGAGAAGACTCGATTTAGTCGAATGGTTTTATCCGCATAATTTCGTAGCTTGTTTGCTAGAAAAAACCATCACTCCCATGTACACCAAAAAAACTTATACTGCCTTTCAAATGGCCATTTGGACCCGCTTTGAGACCTTTTTATTTATTGTCATCATTTTAGCGGTGGTATCGGCATATTACTTTTTTGACTTGGCTTGGTTAAAAATCCCTTGGACGCCCCTAGCCCTTATTGGTACCGCGGTCGCTTTTGTCATCGGTTTTCAGAACAACTCCGCCTACGGCAGAATTTGGGAAGCCCGTAAAATTTGGGGCGGTATCGTAAACACCTCAAGAACTTTCGGCATGTTTGTGCAAGACATGTTGACCAATGAACATACCGACAAGCCCGTTGCTGACAAAGTATTACAAGCCGAAATAAAAACCCTCACCTATCGCCATATCGCATGGATGACGGCCTTACGCCACGCGATGCGAGCCTCAAAACCATGGGAAACAACTATGGGTCACAGAACCAATCGAGAATGGGATGCACGACCACCTGAACATGATTCTGACTTAGCACAAGATCTAGAAGACTACCTTTCTAAAGAAGATTTAGAAGACATCCTTAAAAAAGACAATAAACAAACGGCATTACTCTACCAACAATCGCATCACCTTAGAAAATTAAAAGAACAAGGTATCATTTGGGAGTTTTCCTTTTTAGAATTGGAAAGTGTGCTGCAGGAGCTCTTTACCTTACAAGGTAAGAGCGAACGTATCAAAAACTTTCCCTATCCTCGGCACTTTGCAACGCTCAACCACTTTTTCATGTGGATTTTTGTGCTGTTATTGCCATTGGCCTTGGTGCCACAATTTGGTGAAATTGGCAATGAAATTGCTGAAACACAACCCTTGATTGGTAAGCTCTTTGTTTGGTTAAGCGTTCCATTCTACATCATTGTCGCATGGATCTTTCATACCATGGAGCGTATTGGGCGTACCGGTGAAAATCCGTTCGAGGGTACCGCCAATGACGTACCTATTTCTACCATCGCACGCGGAATTGAAATTGACCTTCGACAAAACCTCGGGGAAGAAAAAGACAATATTCCTGAGCAGTTTCCTATGAAACATCATGTACAGTTTTAACGTCAACTCAATTTGAGTCACTAAAGTCTTTATTATGAGTATTCAAATTCCTGATTGGATTATAATTGCAGGTGGCATTGGTCAAATTTTTACTGCTTTGATCTATCCGTATATACGACATAACGTATTCGACTGGTATAACGACGTTCGGAAATTAAAACCTTTAAATCAAGAAATTGCAAAAACCTACGGGCGTTACATTCAGGGCCTTAACTTTACATTCGGACTCATTGCAATTGTCATACCCGCTGATTTAAAGAATCAAACAAATCTTGCTTTGGCATTAACGGGCCTTATTGGAGCCTATTGGGTTGGCAAAGTAATCACCCAGATTGCCTATTACCCCATGTATCAAATTCCACAAAAAACTATATTTAAAATTGGAAGCTACGGTATGAATCTACTGTTCGTTTTCTTTGCCCTTATCTACACCCTACTTTTTATTCATAACTTAAATGCCTGATTATCATATAACTAATTTTTTTGGCACGCTGTTTGGTATATACTAACCGGAACGTAAATAGTTACTTCCAGAACTTAAAACCTTATAGTATGAAAAAGTTAATACTTATAGTTGCAGCGGTATTTTTTGGCACAGCCATGACCAAAGCAGAAACGCTAGAAGATAAGGTTGTTGTTAATACATTTCGTAACAGTAACTCTTTCATCTTCGCAGAAAACGGAGTAACCTTCTCCGTATACCCAGATGGTGAATTTGATTTCTTTATTGATAATCAAGTCAATGTTGGAGTTGGTACAAGAATCGGTAATGTTGGATTAACATTTAATTCTGGATTCAATTACAATCCTTTTGTACAGTATGATGATTACGGTGCAATAATTCAAGTAGAGAATGTACCTGTGTTTTATGACTATTACGGTCGTGTATCACAAATTGGTGGTGTAGATGTTTGGTACAGAAACGGATTAGTAAGACGCGTAGGTGGATTGAACGTTTTTTATAACGGAAGAAGATTCAGTCATTATACAGGATTCGTGAACGTGTACAACAGAAACTTCGTTTACAGACCTTTTCAAAGATGGTTTGCAAGACCAGGTATAGGTTTCTGTAATGTATGGACAACTCCTTATAGAAGATGGTATAATCCAGTTCGTTACTCTTGGTACAGGCCTTATAGAAACAATGTTAGACGTGCCTATGTTAATCGTGGTAGAGAATACCGTTATAACAAATCTCGTAGAGCAAATGTTTATAGAAATGATAACCGTGTAGCTGTTCGTGAGAACAGAGGTAGAAGAAATACTACCCTAAGAAATAATAGAGATGTAGCTTCTAGAAACGTTGGTCGAAACAACGGCAATGTGCGAAGAAATTCAAATGTTGGTAGAACATCAAACAATAGAAGCACAACTGTTAGAAATAATACTACACGTAGAAACAACACAGTAGCATCTCGTTCAAATAGAGGAAATAGTGTTACGCAAAGAAGTGTAACCCGTACTCCAAGAAGTACGACAGTTACAAAAAGAGAAGTAACCAGAACACCTCAAAAGCGTATTGTGAACAGAACTACTAAAACGTATAAGAAGCCACAGAGCCGAAGCGTTGTAAGTAATAGAAGTTCTCAAAGTAGAGCAAAAAGTGTACAGCGTAGTGCACCTCAAAAGAGAACCGTAAGCAGAAGTACTTCAACTAAGAGAAGTAGTTCGGCAACTTCAAGAACCTCAAGAAGTTCTAGAAGACAGTAAGATAGTTTTTAGGTTGGTTAGTTGTTACCCCGTAGTTGGATTTATCCGCTACGGGGTTTTTTATTCTCGCAAAGGCGGGAATCTTTTCAAACTAGTTGCTCACTCAAACCCGCTTACTCATACGCTAAGATTCTTCGTGCCTCAGAATGACAAAACCAAGCTAAGACCAAAATACTGACTCAAATCCGCTTAATCATACCCTGAGATTCTTCGTGCCTCAGAATGACAAAACCCTGTTTGTTGTCATGCTGACGATAGGAAGCATCCCACACGAACAAGATAAGACCAAGTACTGCTCAAACCCGCTTACTCATACCCTGGGATTCTTCGTGCCTCAGAATGACAATAATGAGTGCTACTTCTTTCTCTTCAATAGTTTTGATATAAGCCCAGAAACATCATCCGAGATATTAAAACGGTAAAGTATGCCCAAATACATAAGAACTATTAAAATGGACTGTATAAGAATATTGACAATCGGATGGAAATAGAAAGGTACTTGCCAAAATAAAACCCCTAAGAAAACCAAAAGCACAAAGACTTTTAGTGTGGCCTTAGTATAAGGAACGATTCCAAATTTCAGTTTAACAAAAACCATTTTTATTAGATTAAAAACAAAAATGGAAATAAAACTTGCCAATGCAGCTCCCTCAATACCGAATATTGGAATCAGCCATAAATTCAAAAGAATAGTCAGAATCGCTAAACATACTCCGAACCACAAAACGATTTTGTAGTATTTAGAATAATAGAGAATAGCGTTGATATTGCCTAAAAAGGAATCAAAGACCTTCGCCATACCTATCATAAAAACGATTACAAAGCCATCTCTATAAGCCACTGGAATCAACTGGTATAAATCTTCAATATTCACTAAAATCAAAATGAATAATAGCCCTGAAGCAATGAGTGAAGTTAACGAGGTCTTTTTGTAAAGATGTTCTAACTCAAAATGATTTCCATCATTAAGATACCCAGCGGTCATTGGGTAGGTAATCTGATTCATAGCACGGTTAGGGACACTGATTACAGTAGCTATATAAACGGCCACGCCATAATATGCTACGTTCTCAATAGCGATAAGTTGATTAATCATGAACTTATCTATTTCTATTAGAATAAGCGCCACTGAGCCCCCTAAAACCATAAGCATGCCATATTGCAAAATGATTTTATATTCCTCAGGGAAATTAAAATCTAATTTAGGTCTTCGAATGCTAGAGGCATAAAGTTTCATAATTGTCGTGCGCAACAGATAAACCCCGACTATTCCCATTAAGAAAGAACTTAATGAAATAACTTCTGCATATAGCAGTATTAGCAACAAAGTAGTGCACACGCGACCAAAAACCTCTTTCATAAAATTTCCGAATACAGATTTTAAATGCACTTTGCTCCAAGCAAAAAACACTTCAAAATAGGCCATTGCTAAACCTACCAAGAACAAATACCAGACATAATCAACAACTATTGCATTCTTTCGCGATAAAAAAGATGCAAGGTTATCATAGAAAAACCAAGTAAGAACAGCTGCTGGAAATAAAACCAATAACGGTGATAACAACACCAAGGTTAAAAATGAATTTTTTGCACTTTCTTCTTGAGCACTATAAAACTTTACTAGGGTATTATGGGCGCCAAAAGCAAATAAGGGCATCAAAATAGCGCCTGTTGCTAAAATGAAGGTAACAAGCCCGTAATACTCTGGTTGTAAAATATTAGTATATAGAAAAAGCGTGTTTACTGCGCCAAAAGCGAAACCAATAAAGGTAATGATGGTGTTTCGGAAAGACTGTTTTAAGACGATTCCCATGAGATGGTATTGGCAAGTTTTCTGGTCAATTCGCGGCGACTGTACTTTTCAATTCCTTCAGAATTTGATACTAGTTCTTCTTTTTGAAACGCCCTAAACCATTCTAAAAGTACATTTTTTAAGTCGGATTTATCTTTGGACGTGAAGCTCTGACCAGATTTGGTTTCATGCACCATCTTACCAGCTTCCCAGTTTTCTGGACCCAAGGCCAATATAGGTCGTTGCGCATTAAAATATTCGAATAGCTTACCAGGAATTATTCCTTGTGTTTCCTCAGAATTAATTTCCAATAATAGCAGTACCTGAGATTTAGCTTGCAATTCTAACACATTGGTATGAGAAATATATCCTAAATCGGTGGTGTTGTCTTTTAAATGATGATTCGCTAAAGATTCTTTGACTCCATCCCCTACTACACCAACTAATTGAATTTGAAGTTCATTTTTAAATTCTTGATTTTCATTACACATGTCTTGTAAAACTTCCCAAAGCATGGTAGGGTTTCTATCCGTAAGTAAAGACCCTATATGAGAAACGGTAAACTTTTTATCAAGCTCTGTTGTTATGCTATCTTCGTCATAGCCATTGGTGATAACTTCAATAGGTTTTTGGGTTATTTCCTCAAACTCTTGCTTCGTTCTATTACTGGTAACAATAATTTTATCAGCCGAGTTTAAAACCTGTTTTTCTAATCGCTTATGCTTTAGTTGTGATGACTTGGTCAGCTTTAATTTTTTATGATAGCCAATGGAAGTCCACGGATCTCTAAAATCAGCTATCCAGCGCAGTTCATACTTAGCCTTTAATTGCAATCCTATTAAATGAACGCTATGCGGTGGTCCTGTGGTAATTATGGTCTGAATTTCTTCTTCGCGCATCATATCAGAAAGAACTTTTACAGACGATTTAACCCAATATTTTCGTGCATCTGGAATAAAGAAATTCCCTCTAACCCAGAGCAGAATACGTTCTAAGACTGATTGTTTTTTGTGTTTCTGAATAATACCCGAACTAATTCTTTTTGTTTTCTTTTTTGAAAAGATAGATGCCAAACCATAAGGTTCAAATATGGGCTGTTTGATTATTCTTGTTCCTTTCGGAATATCATTTTCTAGCGATTCATCAATAATAGGATAACTGGGGTTTTCTGGAACAAAAACAATCGGCTCAACATCAAATTCTGGTAAATATTTCACAAATTTCAACCACCGCTGTACTCCTGGCCCTCCTGCCGGAGGCCAATAATAACAAACGATGAGTACCTTTTGCATATTATAATTAGTCTTTTTTCTTGTGCTTTCTAAAAGAGAAGGCTATTCCGCCAAGCAGTAAAAGTCCCAATAAAATATTGCTTGCCAATGCAATAGTGCTTCCTGTTTTGACGACTTGAGGAACAAATTCAAAAACAATAGTATGCTTACCCGCTGGAACATGCATGCCACGAAGTCCATAGTTTACCTTATAATAAGTTGCATCTCGTTGCCCATCAATTGTCGCTATCCAACCCTGTGGATAATGCATTTCTGAAAAGACCATAAAACCAGAATTGTTATTCTCAGTTTCGTATTTAATGTAATTTGGTCGATAATCAACAACATTTACGGACGATAATGAGTCAACAATAAAAGTCGAAGGTTTTAATGTCACATAATTCGAATTGAATACTGCTGATTTTTTGGTGTTCAAGCTATCTAAGGCTTTAATTTCTTCATCAGCACCATTCACACCTATAAGTTTTTCAACAAACCAAGCATTGCCATTGGCGTCAGGATTAATCGCTGGAAAACTCTTTCCTTCTTCATCTTGTTGAACAATATATTTAACGTTCAACATATTCAAAACCTGAAGGTTGTTTTTGTATAAATGGAACTCTACCAAGTCTTGCATCTTTCTTGGTTTAGCAGCGTGATACCCGCCTAATGATTTATGGAAGTATGAAGTTCTAGAACCGTTCAGTCCTTCTTGTGGGTCAAAAACCCTAAAGGCAGTTTGGTCTTTTAAAATTTCTTGGTCCACTGGGGTAGCCTGAAACGGCTGCTCAACTGCGCGCTGGCGAACAAAATCATCCCCATTCACATATCTAAGATTAACACCAACCAAATCAACGACCAAAAACAGGCCAATTAAAATTACAGCAAAATTTTTGTTCACTTTCTCTTTAAGAAATAAGAACAAGGCTGCGGCACATAGCAATACATATATTAAAGATCGAAAAGTGTCACTAACATATACCGCTTCACGATCACTTCTAAGTATTTCTAAGGCTGCATCACCAAAATAACCTCTAAAACGTTCATCAGTTGCACCTTCAAAATCAAAAAGGCCCTTCATTAAAAATATGGCAATAGCTAAACCAGCAGTTATTAAAACACTTAATTTTAAACTATTCAACTTTACTTTTGGGTCAACAGATTTTTTAAAAATTTCTTTTAGTCCTAAAACGGCAAGAATGGGTACACAAAGCTCTAAAATAATTTGAATTGATGACACCGCCCTAAATTTGTTGTAAAGCGGGAAATAATCAATCATAAAATTGGTAAGTAAAGGGAAGTTTTTCCCCCAAGAGAGTAATAGAGATAGTATCACTCCACCTAGCAACCACCATTTCTTTTTGCCTTTGACTAAAAACAAAGAGAGTATGAATAAAAAGAAAATTACCGCACCTAAATAAGCAGGCCCAGCAACTATAGGTTGATTTCCCCAATAAAGGTATAATCCTGAGATATCAATTGCCTGTGAAGGCGGCACACCCTGCTCAATAAAATAGTTATAGACTTTAGAGTCTTTTCCCAAATCCTCTTTTCCTGAGCCACCAAAAAAACGAGGAACAAATAAATCAAGTGATTCCGTAATTCCATAACTATATTGCGTAATGTATTCTTTATCTAATCCATTACTTGATTCTTTTGGAGTGCCATCAGAATTTATGGTCAATTCAGATTTTCCACGAGTACTCCAATCGGCATATTCTTTAGTAGCCATCAGCCCAGTCGCATTTGTTGCAATGGACAGTATAACGGCAACTAATAAGATGCCTATAGAACTAAAAAAGTGCTTTAGCTCCTTTTTTTTAATCGCATAAACCAGATAAACAATACCTAAAATCAATACCAACAACATAAAATAGTAGGTCATTTGATAGTGATTGGCACTAATTTCCAATGCCATCGCAATTGCGGTGAGTAGAAATCCTAAAATATATTTCTTTCGAAAGACTAGAATAATTCCACCTAAAACCATAGGTAAGTAACCCAATGCATGGGCCTTTGCATTATGACCAACACCGAGAATAATTATCAGATAGGTTGAAAAACCAAAAGCCAACGCCCCCAAAATAGCAAGTCTATATTCAACTTTCAAACAGAGCATCAGAATATAAAATCCAATAAAATACAGAAACAAATAGTCTGCTGGTCTAGGTAAAAACCGGATTAAGCGATCTAATTTCTTTACATAGTCGTGTGGATAATTAGCACCTAATTGATAGGTAGGCATACCACCGAAGGCACTATTGGTCCAGTACGATTCAATACCTGTAGTTTCTTTATAATCGTTGCGCTCTTTGGCCATGCCTTTATAAAGCGCAATGTCTGATTGATAAATAGCTTTGCCTTGAAGTACCGGATAAAAATAGGCCAGCGAAGCAATTACAAAAAAACCTAGAACTAAAAGATGGGTAATAATTGCCTTAGCGGAAAGCTTCATATAATATTATTGAGGACTCAAAGATCAGTCAATTTCCTCAAAATCTATATATTCTCCAACTTTTTTTGAAGGATTTGATTTTGGAACGGTCCGTTTATCAACCGTTGTTTCTCCTTCTGAAGTATTCTTATGGCTAAAATCTTGGTAATTGCCAAATTGTTGCCCAAATCGCTCTTCGGTTTTCTTTACTGCGTAGTTGAAAATACGAGGGGCCAACCATTTCAGAAGTAATTTAATACCGTAGTATACGAATATGAGTATTAAAATCGTTTGTAATAAAACCATATTACTGTTAGCTATTGATTCAAAATTACACTGTAAGTCTAATAAACCAAGAATTCGTTTCTTAAAATAGTATTAAAATCAGTCTATGGCGCTCTTAAATCGATTTTTGTTAGCATTCATTTTCTTACCATTATTGTGTATTGCCCAATATACCGATGTCATTAACTCAAATAGGCCAGGTTTGTCAGTAAGTGCTTATGCCGTTGGTAAAAATGTGGTCCAAGCCGAATTTGGATTGTTATATGAAACACGCGACCATGGAATCTTAAATCAAGATTCTAAAATTTTAGGAGGAGATTTATCTCTGAGGTATGGACTTTTGCTCGAAAGACTCGAACTTAATTATGAGGCTACGTATATTAGACAAAATTTAAGCTTTAATAATTTTGGGTTAGAAGAAACACGAACTGATTTCACTCGTAACCGTTTAGGTTTAAAATATTTGGTTTATGACCCATTTAAAAACCCCGAAGCTAATAAACCCAATTTATACAGCTGGCGGGCTAACAATAAATTCCAATTCAAAAATATTTTGCCAGCGGTCTCATTATACGGTGGTGCTACATTTAATTTAGGCGATAATCCTTTTTATCCTGAAGATGCTACTATATCATATCGTGCCATGATAGCAACACAAAGTAGGCTGACACCAAGATGGGTTTTGATAACCAATGTAGCTTATGACCGCATTTCAACAGATTTTCCAGAAATCAATTATATAATATCATTGTCCCACGCTTTTAGAAATCCAAAGTGGAGCATTTTTGCTGAACATCAAGGTATTGATAGTGATCGTTATTCTGACGCGCTGATAAGAACTGGTTTTGCCTACTTGTTCAACCCCACCTTTCAAGCAGATTTTAGTGTAGGCGGCAGTTTTAAAAATACGCCTTCCAGAATGTTTGTGGCAACGGGCGTTTCTTACCGATTAGATTTTCATAGAGACCAATTAATTCCTATAGAGGACCAAGACGCTGTAGGGAAAATTAAAAAGAGTTCTATGAAAAAGAACAAACCAAAAAAGGTTAAGAAAAAGAAGCGCAAAAAAAAGAAAGACGATATTGATTTCTAAGTTTTTCTGCCAATTAGAATATTGCTAATATTGACTATTCAAAATACATGGAATGGTCACCGTCAAAGAAGTTACTTCTAAACCTGATTTAAAAGCATTCATAAAATTTCCTTTTAAGCTTTACAAGGATAATAAATATTGGGTACCGCCTATTGTTAAAGATGAGCTAGAAACTTTTAATAAAGACAAGAATCCCGCTTTTAAGAACGCGGAAGCTCGTTTCTTTCTTGCCTATCAAAATAAACAAATTGTTGGTCGCGTCGTTGCTATTGTCAACTGGATTGAAGTCAATGAACAGCAACTTAAAAAAATGCGGTTTGGATGGTTTGATTTTATAGATGACTTTGAAGTTTCTAAAGTATTACTAGAGAAGGTTCATGAAATTGGCAAAGAGCATCAATTGGACTATATGGAAGGCCCCGTTGGGTTTTCTAACCTCGATAAGGTTGGTGTTCTTATTGAAGGTTTTGACCATATTGGTACTATGATTACTTGGTATAATCACCCTTATTACCAATCTCATTTTGAAAAACATGGTCTTGTAAAGGAAAAAGAATATTTAGAAAATAAATTTCCAGCAAAAAATGCGGATCCTAAATTTTTTGCTAAAGCAAATATGTTAATTAAAAAAAGGTACCAGCTTAGACCTATAAACTTTACTTCAAGTAAAGATATCATGCCATGGGTAGATTCCATGTTTGATTTATTTAATGATAGTTATGCAAGCTTGGCCTCTTTTGTAAAGATTACAGATGTACAAAAGGCATATTTTAAAAAGAAATATATAAGTTTTATCAATCCCGAGTACATCAAATTTGTAGTTGATAAAGATGATAAATTGGTTGCTTTCGCAATTGTAATGCCCTCATTTTCTGAAGCTTTACAAAAAGCAAAAGGAAAACTATTTCCGTTCGGAATATTTCATTTGCTCCAAGCAAGAAAGCACAGTAAGAATGTGACCTTTTATTTGATTGGGGTGCACCCAGATTATCAAAACAAAGGTGTTACAGCAGTGATTTTTAATGAATTCCATAACACTTTTACTGAAAAAGGTATTGAAACCTGTATACGAACGCCTGAATTAGAAGAGAATACTGCCATTGCACAGATTTGGAAGCATTTTAACCCTATAACCCATAAACGAAGAAGAACGTATAGGAAAGAATTATAGGAAATGACCTTTTGTTTTGATTTATAGTATATTTTAGAGAGTACAATAAAATCTATAAAATGAAAGCTAAAATTATCTTTATCCTAATTGGCGCTCTAATTCTTTTTGCAAGTTGGCAATTACCTGTTACCGAAATTTTTGAAAGTAAAAAAGGTATGGTAAAAGTGACCATATTGTACCCGAACAATGAAGGAAGCACTTTTGATATGGACTACTACACTAAAAATCATATGCCCATGGTTGCCGAAGTACTAGGTGAATCCATAAAGTTTTATGAAATTGATGAAGGCATAAGTGGCCGTACACCAGATGAACCCATGCCTTATTTAGCTATTGGTTATCTGTATTTTGACAAACTTGAAGATTATCAAAATTCTTTTGGACCAAATGCAGAAAAAATTGTTGGGGATATTCCTAATTATACCAACACCCAGCCTATACTTCAAATAAGCGAAGTATTAAAGTAAATTAAAACGATAACTTAGGTTTATTCACCCATTGCAGCCGCAACTGCAGCAGATAATCGTTTGTAGGTGCCATTCTCCAATCGTTCTCTAATGATAGAAAATGCTTCTAAAGTTTCAGCAACATCTTGCAAGGTATGAGTTGCCGTTGGTATCATTCTCAATAAAATTAATCCTTTTGGTATAACTGGGTACACCACTATTGAACAAAAAATACCATGATTTTCACGTAAATCCTTTACCAAAGCCATCGCTTCAGGTATACTACCATTCAAATACACCGGTGTTACACAGCTTGTTGTGGTACCGATATTGAATCCACGTTCTTTTAAACCGTTTTGCAATGCGTTTACATTCTCCCAAAGCTTGTTCTTTAACTCTGGCATGGTGCGTAACATATCTAAGCGTTTTAATGCTCCTTTTACGTAAATCATAGGTAATGATTTAGCAAACATCTGTGAACGTAAATTATACTTTAAATAGTCTATAATTTCTTTATCAGCAGCTAAAAATGCACCGATACCAGCCATAGACTTTGCGAAAGTTGCAAAATAAACATCAATATCATCTTGAATACCTTGCTCCTCGCCTGCTCCAGCACCTGTCTTACCAAGCGTTCCGAAACCATGAGCATCATCAACCAACAATCTAAAATTGTATTTTTTCTTAAGCGCAACTATTTCTTTAAGAATACCTTGTTCACCGCGCATACCAAATACCCCTTCAGAAATTACAAGAATTCCACCTCCAGTTTCATTAGCCATTTTTGTAGCACGCTCTAAGTTTTTCTCTAAACTTTCAACATCGTTATGCTTAAAGGTAAATCGTTTTCCAACATGTAAACGCACCCCATCAATAATACAGGCATGACAGTCAACATCATAAACGATAATATCATCTTTAGCGACTAAGGCGTCAACAGCTGACATAATACCTTGGTAACCAAAGTTCAATAAATATGCAGATTCTTTATCAACGAATTCAGCCAGTTCTTCTTCTAACTGCTCATGAAAATCAGTATGACCGCTCATCATTCGTGCGCCCATTGGGTATGCAGAACCATGTTCGTAGGCAGCGTCACCATCAACTTTTTTAACTTCTGGAAGATTCGCTAAACCCAAGTAATCGTTAACACTCCAAGTGATAACTTCTTTACCTTGAAACTTCATTCTATTAGATATGGGTCCTTCCAATTTAGGAAAAACAAAATAGCCCTCAGCTTGTGATGCCCACTTGCCCAAAGGGCCTTTGTTCTCAATAATCCTCTCAAATAAATCTCTCATCTTCCCTAAAATTAATTGAACTGCAAAAATATGGATTTTCTTGAACCACGCAATGACATATTTTCAAACAAAAAAGCAACGGTCACATGGCCGTTGCTTCTTCTTATTTTTTGGCAAATATTACTTTATATACTGAATCTCTTTTGGTGATTCTGCATTCTTTCCATCAAAAAAACCTTGATTACCCATCCATTCATCGCTATATATTTTACTCATATAGCGTGATCCGTGATCAGGGAATATAACCACGACATTGCTGTCTTTGGTAAATTCACCTTCTGTATTGTATTGTAATGTTGCTTGCATTGCAGCTCCACTGGTATAACCCACAAACATACCTTCGGCATGTGCGATTTTACGAGCCATATGAGCACTCTCAGCATCTGTAACTTTAATATATCTGTCAATAGTATTAAAATCTGTTGCCTTAGGAATCAAGTTTTTACCCAAACCTTCAATTCTGTATGGGTAAATTTCTTCATGATCAAACTCACCAGTTTCGTGATACTTTTTTAAAACAGAGCCGTAGGCATCTACCGCTAATACTTTGATATTTGGATTTTGTTCTTTTAAAAATCGGGCTGTACCAGAAATGGTTCCTCCAGTTCCACTACAAGAAACTAAATGAGTGATATTTCCATTAGTCTGCTCCCAAATTTCAGGTCCTGTAGTCTTGTAATGAGCTTCAATATTTAACTCATTAAAATACTGATTGATGTATATTGAACCAGAAGTTTCTTTATGCAATCGCTTGGCCACCTCATAGTATGAACGAGGGTCATCGGCAGCAACATGCGCAGGGCAAACATATACCTCAGCACCCATAGAGCGCAACATATCTATTTTATCTGGGGACGATTTTGAACTTACTGCTAAAATACATTTGTATCCCTTTACCATACTGGCCATAGCCAAGCTAAAACCTGTATTACCAGAGGTAGTTTCGATGATTGTGCTATCAGCATTTAAAAGTCCTTTTTGCTCAGCTTGTTCAATAATATGAACTGCAATACGGTCTTTTGCTGAATGCCCAGGATTAAAAGCTTCAACCTTAGCATAAAAATTACCTGTAAGGCCTTCGGTTATTCTGTTCAATTTGATAAGGGGCGTATTACCAACTAAATCTAGAATGCTATTGTAGGCATTAATCTTGTTATCCATAGTCAAGTTAGGTCTTGTAAAACAGCACAAAAGGCACTATTTACAACTGCAAAAATAATAATTTTTATTTTACTTGATAATGGAAGCTTCAATACTAAGAGGCTTAGTCTCGATTTTTGAATGTTATTTCTTTACGTATACCAAGATGACTACTTAGTGATTTATTTAATTTTTCCTTCCAAATCTAAAACAAAGGCATATTCTTTAGCTGTTTCTTTTAGAGCTTCAAAACGACCAGAAGCTCCGCCATGACCTGCCTCCATATTCGTATCTAAAAACAATTGGTTATTATCTGTCTTGTACGCTCTAAGTTTTGCAACCCATTTTGCTGGCTCCCAATACTGTACTTGAGAATCATGAAGACCTGTGCTCACTAACATGTTTGGATAAGACTTAGTTTCAACATTATCATACGGCGAATATGATTTCATATAATCATAATATTTTTTTTCATTCGGGTTGCCCCACTCATCGTATTCACCTGTGGTCAATGGAATAGAATCATCTAACATTGTAGTGACCACATCAACAAAGGGTACAGCCGCGATAATTCCATTATATAACTCAGGTGCCATATTAACCACAGCCCCCATCAAAAGTCCTCCAGCAGAACCACCCATCGCATATAGATGTTGTGATGATGTATACTTTTTGGCAATTAAATGTTTAGATACATCAATAAAATCAGTGAAGGTGTTCTTTTTAGTCAAAAGTTTTCCATCATCATACCAAGGCCTACCAAGATATTCTCCTCCACGAATATGGGCTATCGCATAAACGAAACCTCTATCTAATAAACTTAATCGTACTGTTGAAAAATATGGGTCTATAGTAGCACCATAGGAGCCATAGGCATATTGCAATAGCGGACTTGTACCATCGAGTTTGGTCTCTTTATGATAAACCAACGAAACCGGAATTTTAACCCCGTCGTTGGCAACTGCCCAAATACGCTTAGACTCATAGTTTTCTTTATTAAATTGACCACCAAGCACTTCTTGTTCTTTTAAGATTTGCTTTTCCTTAGTCCGCATATTATAATCAATAACAGCATAAGGCGAAGACATGGCATTATAAAAATATCGTAGGGTTTCGGTATCAAAATCTACATTGGTGGTGCCACCAGCAACATAAGTTTCACTTTCAAAAGGTAAATAATAACTATCTGTTTGGTCCCAACGAACAATTTTCAATTTATTTAAGCCCAATTCACGTTCCGAAAGCACGTAGTAGTCTTTAAAAATATCAATACCCTCTAATAATACTTTTTGACGATGCGGGATAAATTCTTTCCAATTGGTATAAGATGTATCATGCTCATCAACTATCATTAACTTAAAGTTGGTTGCCTCGTCTTTATTGGTAAGCACATAAAAACTCTTGTTATAATGGTATATAGAATATTCTAAGCCTCTTGTTCTAGGCGAAAATATTTTAAAATCATCATCGGGTTTGTCCGCTGGTAATATTTGATATTCTGAAGTAAGTGTGCTTCCTGAACCAATGATGATATACTTTCTTGACTTTGTCTTGTAAACAAAGGTGTTAAAAGTATCATCTTGTTCATGAAAAACCAGTTCATCTTCATCTGATGATGTACCCAAACGATGTTTGTATATTTTATCGGAGCGTAAGGTTACTGGATCTTTCTTGGTGTAAAAAAAAGTTTTATTATCAGCAGCCCAAACAGCACTGCCAGTTGTATTATCTATTTTGTCAGTAAATAATTCACCTGTGACTAAGTCTTTTACTTGAATAACGTATTGTCGTCTTGATACAGTATCCGTTCCAAATGCCACTTTTGTATTATCTGGACTAATTGAAATTCCTCTTAAATTAAAGTAATCATGCTTTTCAGCTAAATCATTACAATTAAATAATATTTCTTCATCTTTATCTAGACTTTCTTTTTTACGAGCATGAATTGGGTATTCTTTTCCAATTTCAAAACGAGTAATATAATAGTAGCCATTCAACTTATAGGGCACAGATGCATCATCTTCTTTAATTCGAGCTTTCATTTCTTGAAATAAAACCTTTTGAAAGTCTTTGGTATGAGCTGTATTCTTAGCATAAAAGCTGTTCTCTGCCTCTAAATAATCAATTACTTCTTGGTCTTCTCTATCATTTAACCAGTAATAATTATCTACTCGAACATCATCGTGTATGCTAAGTTCTTTAGGTGTTTTTTTTGCAATAGGAGCTTTTAATGCCATTCCTTTTTAAATCAAATATTATGATTTTGCAAAAATAAGCTAGATTAAACAAAGTGAAAGCTAGAAACTAAAATGATTTTACACCAACTGGTTTTAGTTCATTTAACTAATTTTGTTGATACAAACGAAAAGAAATACAATCATGTTCGGAGATTTAATGGGAATGATGGGTAAGCTTAAAGAAACCCAAGCAAAGGTTGAAGAAACGAAAAAACGTTTAGACACTGTTATGGTAGACCAAGCTTCAACAGACGGTCTTTTAAAGGTAACGCTTACTGCAAACAGACAAATCAAATCAATAACAATTGATGATATCCTAATGCATGACAAAGAACAACTAGAAGATTATATCATATTAACTTTAAATAAAGCCATAGAAAAAGCTACAAGGGTTAACGAAACCGAATTGGCAGCTGTTGCTAAAGACGGTATGCCCAATATTCCAGGTATGGATTCGTTATTAAAATAACGTGGCAAGTATTTTGCAATAAAAAAAATTGATGAAAGTTCTCTTATATATTTTCGCAGTGGTTGTTTTAGTACCTTTTGGTTATGGCGATACCGTTAATGCCATTAGTGATTGGCAAACCGATTATAAAAAGACTCTGAAATTAGCTAAAAAAGAAAATAAAAATGTCTTAGTGTATTTTACAGGAAGTGATTGGTGCCCGCCTTGTAAAATGCTAAAGAAGGATTTGTTTGAAACCAATGAGTTCAAAACACTTTCTGAAGATTATGTGCTTTTGTATGTTGATATTCCAAGAAACAAAGATTTATTGACACCCGCACAACTACAACATAATAAGGCCTTACTACCTAAATACAATAAAAAAGGAGTCTTTCCGCTACTCGTTGCTTTGAGCCCAAATGGTGTTTTCTTAGATGACTATTCAGGTTACAGCATGAATGGTGAAGTAAGTTATCATCTAGATTTTATAAAACGTAATAAATAAGAAAAGCCCCTTTTAAAAAGAGGCCTTTCATTTCAATAGCTAATGGTCTAGTGTTAGTTATTGATTAATCTAAATTCTGTTCTTCTATTTGCTGCGTGTTCTCTTTCGGTACAAGAAACGCCGTCAGCACATCTATTCTTTAATTTTCTTTCTCCGTAACCGTTTGCTACTAAAAGACTAGAGTTAACGCCTTTTGAGATTAAGTAATCTGCAACTGCCTTTGCTCTTTTTTCAGATAAATCTTGGTTTGGAGATGCACCACCTCTAGCATCTGTATGCGAAGCAATTTCTAATTTAGTACCAGGATTTTGTTGTAAAACTGGCATTAATCTAGAATCAATAATACGCTTTGCCTCTGAAGTCAACGTTGAGCTTGCTAAATTCCAGTTTATTGGAAGAGCTTGGTATTCTACTAAAGAACACTCAACTTCTTTCCAAGTTGTTAGTCCACCTTTAGTTTGTAATACTTCTTTAGTAATTGTTTTAGTTACAGCTGGAACAGTTTCCTCTACAGAATAAGCGTCTTTATCCAACACAGTTTTTGTGATTGTTTCATAAACCGCAGGTATAACCTCTTCAACAACTTTTGCAGGCGCTACCATTACTCTTTTAGTGTAACTAGCATTCTTGGCTGCTATAGCGGTTTGTTGAGTTGATGCATCATTAGCTACCAATTGAGTGCTAACAGTTGTATACTCTGCTGGATATCCTTTATAACACCAATAACGACAATCATCTGGGTTACCTGAAGCACAATCTGGTGCAGGCGAACCAAGCTCCCATTGTGCATAAGCTGGTTTAATTTCAATTGTTTCAGACGATGGTCTAAAACTGGCAGGAACTATTTTTAAAGTATTCGCTCCTTCTTTAGAAACATAAGTGACAGTTTCTGTTCCCCATTTTGCAGGAACAACAGAAAGCTTTTTACCTTCCTCTTTTACCAATACACGCTCTGTAACCGTTTTGTAGGTTGCAGGTATCGTTTTTAAAACCTTGTAAGCTGGTTTTAACACTACAGAAGTAGTTTCATTGGTATAAACATCTGGCGTTGTGCAACGCACGTAACATTTACCTGGCTCAGGATTAGCAGGTAAATCTTGGGCACTCATAAATGCCGTTGTAAATAAAGCAACAATAAATAAAACTTTTTTCATAATTTGTTAGTGTTTGTTAATTGAATATTAATGGTTAACAGTATTATGAAACTCATTTCTTAAAAAAGTCACAAAAAATTATTCAAGTGATTCAAAAAACTAAAGGAAATAACAACGAATATCAGTTTGTAGTGAAGTCTGCTGATGGTGGAATTTTAATGAGAAGTAAGTGGTATAACTCAGAAAATGAGGTAGACCACATCGTAGCCCAAATGGTTGAAAACATTGATAATAACATTGCAATTGAGAGAACTACCAATCACAATGGGCAATTTCAATTTCGTGTAAAAAATAGCACTAATAACCTCATCGGTTTTAGTGAGCCCTATTCTTCAGAAGCTGGAATGGAAAATGGAATTAAAAATCTAAATAAGAGTGTTTACAACTCTAAATAGTTTTAAGAATTGCTAAAGTTGATTCATGCATCTCATCAGTATAATCTAAATGTGTTACCATTCTTAGCTTGCCTTGCCCCATTCCTATTATTGAAATTTGATGAGCAGCAAGTTTAGCCATAAAATCATCCATATTTAATTTAGATTCATCAATTTCAAAAATGACAATATTCGTTTCTAAAGGTTCTACTTTTTTAATAAAGTCAAGGCTGTCTAAAACCTCACCAAGTTCTTTTGCCTTTTGATGATCCTGCGCTAGCCTTTTAATATTATGATCTAAAGCATAGATACCAGCAGCTGCTAAGAAACCTGCTTGACGCATACCGCCTCCTAAAACTTTACGAACTCGAATAGCATTATGTATTAATTCTGCATCACCAACTAATACGGAACCCACTGGGCATCCTAATCCCTTACTCAAACAAACACTTATAGAGTCAAATAAATCACCATAATCTTTTGGGTTTTCATTTTTGGCAACAAGGGCATTCCAAAGCCTTGCACCATCTAAATGATATTTTAAGTTGTGGTCTTTACAAACAGACTTTATTCTTTTGAGTTCTTCAAAATCCCAACAAGCACCGCCACCTTTATTGGTGGTGTTTTCAATACAAACTAAACTCGTGAGTGGGCTATGGTAAAAATCAGGTGGGTTTATGGCGGCTTCTACTTGTGCTGCTCTCATCATTCCCCGGTTACCATCAACAAGTTTACAAGATACGCCACTATTAAAGCTTACCCCGCCACCTTCATAATTATAGACATGGGCATATTTATCACATATTAACTGTTCCCCGGGCTGGGTGTGCAACTTAATGGCCGTTTGGTTGGTCATACTGCCACTAGGAAAAAATAATGCGGCCTCCATTCCAAAAAAATCAGCAACCCTTGCTTCTAAAGCATTTATTGTTGGGTCATTTTTAAATACATCGTCACCAACTTTTGCGGTCATCATAGCATCTAACATTCCCGCAGAAGGTCTGGTAACCGTATCACTTATTAAGTTTATCTCCATATATATTGACTAAAAGCAAAAACTTAATCAAAACAAGCCATTCCGATTGGTGAACCATCCGGAATCTGTGGGGCATCTATTTTCTTTTTATATCCTTTTGGATTTCCGATAAAACCCTCTACCTCTCTCTTCATCAAAATGGCATTAGGGTCTGTTGCTTTAGTTCCTAAATGAGTTTTTAAACGCATCATTTCAAATAAAATAGTTTCAGTAACCTGAGGAAAACTATCTTCATGACTAGCCAAATGCATTAATTCCTGAAGTACTTGCCAATTGACTATTTTCTGAATTTCTCCATAATATCCTTTTGATTGTTTCGCTTTAATTGTTTTATCAAGCAATGTGGTCACAACATCTGACAGTCCTAATTGTTTGTCATCCAATGCTTTTTGTTGAATTAATCTATTGGCACGCTGATGATGCAACAATAAACTCAAGCTAGTATTACTAGCTGTCTCGGCAGCACTGAATGGATCAAAGGCAACTCCTGTTTTTCCTTTAAATGACTCACGGGTTCTTGGATAACCTTTCGCCCTAGGCGGAAAAAGAGTTAGTTTTTCTTTCGGAATTGCCAATACCTCAGGAGTAATTGTTTTTAAAAGTGATTGCAACGCCTTTTCTTGGGTTTCTTTAGAAACTGAAATAACAGATAGTTGACCGTCGTTCTTCAATTTATAATTATAGTCCAAACCACCAATAACTTTAGAGACCCCCTCAGTTTGATAACGGTGGAAGAAATAAAGTGGTGCAAAAACGTCCTCTAAAACTGAATATGCCTCATCAGAACGTATATTATCAGGTGAAAAATTGGTTATTGCTGTTTTTCTAATTTCCAACATGTCTTCAAGTTCTTGACTAATACTTTTCCCATTATCCCATAAATGGGCCAAAGCATGGGCACCACCCAAAGGTCTAGCATCTCTGTCAGAAATATACCGCAATCCATTCTTCTGGGCTTCATCCAAAATTTTATTAAGCTCTTCCTTTTCATTCGCTCCTTTTGAAAAATCAGTATACGAATAGGCCACTGTAACTTTATCCCATTCCCCTATACCTGTATCATATGCATTTGAAAAGTCAATTTCACCATTTTTAAGTTCAAATTGTGGGTGAGGATAATCCATTACAGATGCGCGACCGTTAGTACTAGCAGCAAAATTGTGTGCAAAACCTAAGGTGTGTCCTATTTCATGTGCTGATAACTGACGAATTCTTGCTAAAGCCAAATCTAGCATTGGCTGGTAATTATCGTCACGTTCCGCGAATGGTTTATTCATTAAGGCTTGAGCAATTAAAAAGTCTTGACGAATACGTAAACTACCTAAACTAACATGGCCCTTCATGATTTCACCAGTTCGAGGATCTTTAATACTGCTGCCATAACTCCATCCCCTAGTTGAGCGATGTACCCATTGAATGACATTATATCGAACATCTAAAGGATCGGCATCATCCGGCAACATTTTTAATTGGAAGGCATCCTTATAACCCGCAGCTTCAAAAGCTTGGTTCCACCAACGACCACCATCTAAAAGGGCAGAACGAACGGGCTCTGGTGTACCATTGTCTAAATAATAAATTATGGGTTCTACCGCTTCACTAATTTCTGCCTCAGGATTCTTTTTTTCTAAACGATGCCTTGTCACAAAACGCTTTAAAATTGGTTCTTGAACAGGGGTAGAATAATCATAATAACTAAAAGGATTAGAACCACTACGCGAATCAAAGGCTCTTTTTTTGAAGTTGTCATCTGGAAGTTCAATTAGAGAGTGGTGTTGAGCAACCGTAACTAAGCTAGCATTAGGAGCTACAGAACGAATATATCCTCCCTTTGGTTCTCCCTTAAAGGTTAAAGTAACATCAAACTCTACATTCTTTGGAAAAGCTTTTGTGCGATCAAAAGCAAAAGCACTTTTTGATTTATCTAAACTATAAGAGCCCTGCTGTGTTCTTTTTAACCTACCAGAAACTCCATGCGCATCACGCATCAGAAAATCAGTCATGTCAATAAGATAACTGCCTTTTGATTCTTCGGCAATTTTAAAACCATGTAAAACAGATTTGGCAAAGGCCTGTTCAACAGATTTACGCTCTAGTTCATTATCCGTAAGCGCTCTAAACTTAAGGTTAGGTTGAACCAAGAGTAACTTATTTCCTGCTTTTTTGAAAAATACAACCTGCTCGTTGCCCAATTGACCTCTATCAAGTCCAATATCGTTACTTCCTATCCCGCTGCTTAGGGAATATACATAAAGAAAGTCTTTATCTAATTCATTAACCTCTAAGTAAATCTTGTCATTGGCATCGTCATAATAATAATTAAAGTAGCCGTTGAACTTTTGAAAGTCTTTGGTCATTTCAAAATTTTGAGCATTTAAAATGAACAGAGAAAATAACGATAATACAGTGTGTCTTAGTCTTAACATCATGATTGGTAAATTGGATTCTAAATTTATACAAATTTGGTTGTTCAACAAGAGTGAAATCTTATTTTTGCTTGAAATATTATTTATGATAACCACAGATCAACATAAAGGTCTTATAGATCGCCTTGGCGCGTTAAGGAGGTATCTTTGACATTGACGCCAAACTTATTGAAATAGAAAACGAGGAAGAAAAAACGCTTGAACCTGATTTTTGGAACAATCCACAAGAAGCACAGCTCCAAATGCAATCCATTAAATCCAAAAAAAGATGGGTGCAAGAGTACAATTCGGCACAAACCTTGATTAATGACTTAGAGGTACTTTTAGAGTTTCAACAAGCTGGTGAAGTTGGTGAAGATGAGGTTACTCAAAAACACGATCAAGCGGCAGAAATCATCGAAAACCTAGAATTTAAAAACATGCTTTCTGATGAGGGCGACGAGCTAACCGCTGTCCTACAAATTACAGCAGGTGCTGGCGGTACAGAAAGTTGTGATTGGGCAGCGATGTTAATGCGCATGTATTTGATGTGGAGTGAAAAAAATGGTTTTAAGGTCAAAGAACTGAACTATCAAGAAGGTGATGTAGCCGGTATCAAAACAGTTACCCTAGAAATTGAAGGAGAATATGCTTTTGGTTGGCTTAAGGGTGAGAATGGAGTACATCGTTTGGTTCGAATTTCACCTTTTGACAGTAATGCCAAACGGCATACTTCGTTTGCATCAGTTTACGTATACCCATTGGTTGATGATACCATAGAAATTGATGTAAATCCTGCTGATATTGAAATTACAACAGCTAGATCTAGTGGTGCAGGTGGACAAAATGTAAACAAAGTAGAAACCAAGGTGCAATTAGTGCACAAGCCATCTGGCATACAAATATCTTGTTCTGACTCGCGCTCGCAACATGATAATAGAGCTACTGCAATGAAAATGCTAAAATCTCAATTGTATGAAATTGAGTTGAGAAAAAAACAGGAAGCACGACAAGAAATAGAGTCTTCAAAAATGAAAATAGAATGGGGCTCACAAATCAGGAATTATGTAATGCACCCTTATAAATTAGTGAAAGATGTAAGAACAGCACAAGAGACAGGCAATGTTGATGCTGTTATGGACGGTGATATCAATCAATTTTTAAAGGCTTTTTTAATGATGATGGGCCAGAAAGACGAGTAAAGCGTTAATCAAAACCTAAATTTGTTTAACAGATATATTCATTTAACAAACAATTAACCAGTAAGGTTTAAACCTTAGGCTAATTTTGAAATCTTATAAGGAATGAAAAAGCTAACCGCACTTTGTACTGTAGTGTTTTGTCTAATCGGCACCGAAATGGTATCTGCCCAATTTGGCAACAACAATCGTTTTGGCAGACAACAACGATCAGCCATACCACAAGCTCAAACTCCGCCAGAAGAGCCAAAACCAAAAACTGCTGATGAGCTCGTTGACGAGCAAATGCCGAGGATAACACAAGAGATAGGGCTTGATCCTTTTGAAGAAGCTGTTGTGCGGTCTACTTTAGTAAAATATGTTACCAAACGTTTAGAACTTCAAATATTGAAGCTTGAGCCAAAGAAAATGAAAGAAGAATATGAAAAGCTCGCTGATTTACAAACTGAAGAATTAAAAGCGGGTTTGCCAGAAGACAAATATCAGGCCTATGTAGAGCTTGAACAACGTCGTTTTCAAGGCAAAAAGAAGAAGAAAAAGAAGAAAAAGAATAAAGAATAAAGAATAATATGCATAAACTGTTTCTAGGACTTTTATTGTTATCAGTAGTTTCAATACACGCACAAAGACCACAGAATTCCAATCCAATCAAAATTACAGGAACAGTTATAGATAAAGATACTGGTGACCCCTTAGAGTATGCCACATTCATCGTACAAAGCGTTAGAGAGCCGGATAAAGTAACAGGTGGAATCACAAACGAGAATGGTCAGTTCAATGTAGAGACTGTGCCAGGTATGTACAACATATCTGTAGAGTATATTTCTTATGCTACCTACAAAAAAGAAAGACAACTACTTAGAGCTAATACAGATTTAGGCAAGATAGAAATGTCAATCGATGTTGCCCAATTAGATGAAGTGGAAGTTATAGCAGAAAGAACCACGGTAGAACTAAGACTAGATAAAAAGATTTATAATGTAGGTTCTGACCTAACCGTAAGTGGTGGTACCGTTAGTGATGTACTTGATAATGTTCCCTCAGTTTCTGTAGATGTTGAAGGTAACGTGCAATTAAGAGGAAATGATGATGTTAGAATTTTAATCAATGGTAAACCATCAGCAATTACTGGTCTTAATAGCGCCGAAGCATTACAGCAACTGCCTGCGGAGTCAATTGAGAAAGTAGAAGTTATCACATCACCTTCCGCCAGATATGATGCCGAAGGATCAGGTGGAATTATCAATATTATTCTTCGTAGAAGTAAATTACAAGGGCTTAATGGGGCAATAACAACCAACTTAGGCTACCCGACAAGAGCTGGTATTAATGGGAACATTAATTACAGAACTGGAAACTTAAATATTTTCACCAACGCTGGTTACAATTATAGAAAAGGACCAGGAAACTCGTTAACAGATACTGATTTCTTTGATGCTAATGGTGTCTTTACTAATGGTATTACTGAAGTTAGAGAATTTGAAAGATTACGAAAAGGCTTTAACATAAATTTTGGGGTGGAATGGTATGTGAATGAAACAGCCTCTATTACCCAAACTATTTTCATTAGAAATTCAGATAATAGCAGTGAAACCACCAATAACTTTTCTCAGATAGATGCCTTAGGAAATAGCTCATCAGGATTTCGTTTTGACCCTGAAACTGAAGATGACAAAACCTTTCAATATGGTTTCAACTACGACAAGCAATTTAATGGTAACTCTGATCACAAACTCACCTTTGCATTTCAATATGAAACTAGTGATGAACTTGAAGAGTCTTTAATTGTTCAAAATGGTTTTGATAGCGAAAGCGTTAGAACAGATGAAGACCAGCAACGTATATTTTTGCAAACAGATTATGTAGTTCCTGTTGGCAAGGCAGGACAATTTGAAATGGGCTATCGAGGTGATTTCAATCGATTAGATACAGATTATGATGTTGCTTTTATTCAACCTACTATTGATGAACTTGGCATAACAAACCCGAGTAATGTTTTGAATTTTAAAGAAACTATAAATGCATTTTATACGCAGTATGGCACAAAATTCAATAAATTTTCTTTTTTAAGTGGATTGCGATATGAGGCAACTAGATTAATTATCAACCAAATAGAAACGGGAGACTTTAACCGTAATAATTTTGATGGTCTATTTCCTACACTTAACCTTAATTTTGAAGTGAGTGAAAGGGAAAATTTTCAGTTAGGATACAATAGAAGAATACGAAGACCTAGATCATTTTTCTTAAACCCCTTTCCTTCAAGATCTAGTCCGACCAACTTATTTCAGGGTAATCCAAATTTAACGCCTTCATTTTCAAATCAAATTGATATTGGATATCTGAAGCGTTATGAAAAATTGACATTGAATAGTTCGGTTTATTTTCAAAGAGCAACAGACGTCATTACTTTTATAACTGAAGATACGGGAGAAAACACCATATTTGATGGCGAAGAAGTCAGTATTTTAAGAAGAACACCTGTGAATTTAGCCAAGAACGACAGATATGGTTTTGAGTTTAATTCTAACTACCGCCCTTCAAGAAAATGGAATATTAATGGAAATATTAACCTTTTTCAATTAGTTACAAGAGGTGATTTTAATGGACAAAACTTTGATGCAGAAAATCTAAGTTGGTTTGTTCGGTTAAATAATAAGATTACTTTACCATCTAGTATTGATTGGCAGACACGCCTTTTTTATAGAGGACCAACGGAAAATGCACAATCAAAAAACCAGGGTATCTTCTCTATGAGTCTTGCATTTAGTAAAGATTTATTTAAAGATAGAGCCTCATTGGCAGTTAATATAAATGATGTTTTCAATAGTCGTAAAAGGGTAAGTGAAACACGGACGCCATTCTTCAATACCGATAGTGAATTTCAACGTCGAGTAAGAAGTTATAACCTATCTTTTACCTATAGATTTAATCAGAAGAAAAAACGTAGCCAAGGAAGAGATGATGATGATGGTGGTGGTGGAGAAGAATTTGGAGCATAAAAAAAGGAAGCCAATTGGCTTCCTTTTTTTATTGTGTTCTTATTATATCTATTCGTTACGCTTAGCTCTTTTTTCAGCCTGACGTTCTTTCCACATTTCCAATAAATTTCCACCTAGCCAATAAGGCACTACAAAAGTTAATAAGAATATCATTAACCAGAAGCCTATAGTTAGGATGGTTAAAAATGCTAAAAAGCCGAGATACTGATCAAATTCTACCATGAAAATTCATTTATAGTACAAAGATACCCTGAAAAGAATCAAAATTGCAAATCCATTTAAAAAAAATATCAGAAACCAACAAAAATCAGGAATTTATAAAAGCCCTAAACTTTACCTTTGCAAGTAGAAAATTAGCATTATGGATTATAGAATAGAAAAAGATACCATGGGTGAGGTGAAAGTACCCGCCGATAAATACTGGGGAGCACAAACTGAACGTTCTCGAAATAACTTCAAAATAGGGCCATCTGCTTCTATGCCTTTAGAGGTTGTCTATGGGTTTGCTTATTTAAAGAAGGCAGCAGCTTATACCAATCATGAACTTGGCGTTTTAACTATAGAAAAAAGAGATTTAATCTCATTGGTATGTGATGAAATATTAGAAGGCAAGCATGACGACCAATTTCCGTTAGTCATATGGCAAACCGGTTCTGGTACACAAAGTAATATGAATGTTAATGAAGTAGTGGCCAATAGAGCCCACGAATTAGCAGGCAAAACTATTGGTGAAGGAGAAAAGACAATTCAACCAAATGATGACGTTAATAAATCACAATCATCTAATGATACGTTCCCAACCGGAATGCATATTGCGGCTTACAAAAAAATTATAGATGTTACCATTCCTGGCGTAGAGCAATTGCGTGACACATTTCAAAAAAAATCAGAGGAGTTCAACAATGTGGTCAAGATTGGACGTACCCATTTAATGGATGCCACTCCCCTAACCTTAGGTCAAGAGTTTTCTGGCTATGTAGCCCAGTTAAACCATGGGTTGAAAGCTCTAAAGAATACGCTATCACATTTAAGCGAACTTGCACTAGGTGGCACAGCTGTGGGAACGGGATTAAATACACCAAATGGATATGACGTTTTGGTGGCAAAGTATATAGCTGAATTTACTGGCTTACCATTTGTAACAGCTAAAAATAAATTTGAAGCACTTGCAGCCCATGACGCCATTGTTGAAAGCCACGGTGCTCTCAAACAATTAGCGGTTTCCCTAAATAAAATTGCCAATGATATTCGTATGATGGCATCTGGTCCACGTTCAGGTATAGGTGAAATTATTATTCCTGCTAACGAACCGGGAAGTTCCATTATGCCCGGAAAAGTTAATCCTACCCAATGCGAAGCAATGACTATGGTATGTGCTCAAGTAATAGGCAATGATGTTGCAATAAGTGTTGGTGGTACACAAGGTCATTACGAATTGAATGTTTTCAAACCAATGATGGCGTCTAATATTCTACAATCTGCCCGATTAATAGGGGACGCTTGTTTAAGTTTTGATGAGAATTGCGCTTCAGGAATAGAGCCTAATCACGATACTATCAAAACATTACTAAACAATTCATTGATGCTCGTAACTGCTTTAAACACAAAAATAGGTTACTACAAAGCAGCAGAAATTGCCAATACAGCACATAAAAACGGAACAACCCTAAAAGTAGAAGCTATCAATTTAGGTTATGTAACTGCTGAAGAATATGATGAATGGGTAAAGCCAGAGGATATGGTAGGGAGTTTAAAATAGCTGCTATTATAATCAATAAAAGCAATTAAAAAAGGGCAATCTAAATAGATTGCCCTTTTTCGTTATAATAGTGTGGATAGTGTTTCTGCTTATTTCAAAGTAAATTTTGAAGTTCCTAATAATTTTAGACCATCATCATATACATTTACCATATAGTTTCCTTTTTGGAAATCACTTGCTGGTTTGTTGATATAATCACATACATCTAAAGAACTGTTCTCGTAGTAAAAGCTTGTGCCTTTAGTATAAGATATTGAACCTCCATTTTCATTAGTAGTTGTCATACCTTCTCCAAGAGTGTTTCCTTGAGGATCTAATACCTCAATAAAGAATTCTCTATCTCCAGCTTCAGCGATAACATTATCTGCAACAGTAAAACAAACTTTAAATTTGTCCGTAGATTTTGCTCTTGATGTAGAAACCAATTTACCACTATTTCTCTCTTTAACAGCATCAATACTTTGACTAGAAAGGTTAAGTGCAGCACCTCTTTCAACAGCATCAGCCAATTGTGTATTAGATACGACTAAAGAATCATTGAATACAGTTTGTTTTTCCAATTCAGTGAACGTGCTATCACGCTGCATAGCTAACATACTGTTAGATTGAGTCAATGAATCAACTTGCTTTAACAACTCTTCTCTTTCAGCTTTAAGAACACCAACTTGTCTTCTATATCTTGATAAAGATGCAATATCAGCTTTCATACCTTGAACAGAATCAAGATACTTTGCAATATTATCTCTTGCGGCAACCAATTCTTCGTTAGTGGCATTGCTTTCTAAAATAGCTTTGTCATACTCAGATTTAAGGCTATTCAAATCTTCAACAACCAATTCTTTTTCTTGTGTAAGTGCATTGGTAGTCTTTTTCTTGTCTTGATAAAGGCTTACGGTATAAATAATAGTGCCTAAAAGGATAACGCCTAAAAGACCAGCTATCACTTTCAATCCGTTGTTACTTTTTGTCTCAGTCATAATCTTAAAATTTAATATACGCTGTCTTGTATTTTACAGTGTTTGCTATATCTACGTTCTGGTTTTAACTTTAGATGTTTTCTATTTTCTATTTATTAAAAAAATCTGTACAAACTCAATAAAAATGTACCTTTATCTCTAAATATATTTTTCAATGAAACACTTTCATTTTTTAATTTTTGCGTCTTTATTTATGGTAATAGCATGCGTAGACAAGAAAAAAACAGCTTCAAAACCCAATTCACAAATAGCTGTAAAAGCAGAAAAAAAAGAACTTATTATTATTCCAATTGAACATGCAAGTGCCGTGTTGGAATGGGGTGATACCACCATATATATTGACCCTGTAGGAGGTTTAACGGCTTTTAAAGGCCAAGAAGAACCTGATTTAATCTTAATCACAGATATTCATGGTGACCATTTTAGCTTAGAAACCTTGAAGGAACTGAATACCGAAAACGCAAAGATTATTGTTCCACAAGCAGTAGCCGATAAGATGCCTGAGCAATTTACACCACAGTTAGATGTTCTAAACAATGGAGATCGTAAAGAGCGTTTTGGTATTACTGTTGAAGCCATACCAATGTATAATTTACGAGAAGATGCGTTGCAATTCCATACTAAAGGACGTGGCAATGGTTATGTGTTAAATATTGGAGATGAACGCATTTATTTTTCTGGGGATACTGAGGATATTACCGAGATGAGAATATTAAAAAATATTGACAAGGCTTTTATCTGTATGAACCTACCTTATACTATGACCGAAGAAAGTGCAGTAGATGCGGTATTGGCCTTTCAACCCAAAGAAGTATATCCGTATCATTATCGTGGCCGACCTGATGTTAGTGATATTGAGAAATTTAAAAAATTGGTTAGCGATTCTAATCCAGCTATCAAAGTAGTACAATTAGATTGGTATCCTAATGACGATTTTTAGTCAACCGTCACATCGAGTTGAATCGATAACCGTTTCCCAAGCATCTCGATTCAGCTCGAACTAAAAGCGAATTTAGATCAACGTATCAGTTTCTTGTACTTAATACGTTTGGGCATAATATCGCCACCTAATCGTTTCTTTTTGTTTTCTTCATAATCAGAGAAAGAACCTTCAAAGAAATACACTTGAGAATCGCCTTCAAATGCGAGAATGTGAGTACAGATACGATCTAAAAACCACCTATCATGAGATATGATTACGGCGCAACCTGCAAAATTTTCCAAACCTTCTTCTAATGCTCGTAAAGTGTTTACATCCAAGTCATTAGTAGGCTCATCCAAAAGCAAAACATTACCCTCTTCTTTTAAGGTCATTGCTAAATGCAATCGGTTGCGTTCACCACCAGAAAGCATATTTACTTTTTTGTTCTGTTCACTGCCCGAAAAATTAAATCGACTCAAATATGCTCTCGAATTTACCTGCTTGCCACCCATCATCACCAATTCTTGACCATCACTAAAGTTTTCCCAAATAGATTTCTCTACATCAATATTAGAATGACTTTGATCTACATAGGCCAACTTAGCAGTATCACCTACAGCAAATTCTCCTTTATCAGGGGTTTCTTCACCCATTATCATTCTAAAAATAGTAGTCTTACCTGCACCATTGGGCCCAATGATGCCTACAATACCTGCCTGTGGCAGATTGAAATTTAAATCTTCATACAACAACTTATCGCCATAGGCCTTGCTAACGCCTTTTGCCTCTATCACATTGGTACCTAAACGCGGACCATTAGGTATATAGATTTCTAGTTTTTCCTCTAATTGTTTTTGATCTTGACTCATCAACTTATCATAGTTTTTAAGTCTAGCCTTTTGCTTAGTTTGACGACCTTTTGCTCCTTGTCGCACCCATTCTAATTCTCGTTCTAAAGTCTTTTGACGTTTTGATGCTTGCTTGCTCTCTTGGGCTAATCGCTTTGATTTTTGGTCCAACCAACCAGAATAGTTTCCTTTCCAAGGAATGCCTTCACCTCTGTCCAACTCCAAAATCCAACCTGCTACATTATCCAAGAAATATCTATCGTGGGTTACGGCAATTACAGTGCCTTTGTATTGCGCTAAATGATGTTCTAACCAATGAACAGATTCAGCATCTAAATGGTTGGTAGGCTCATCTAAAAGCAGTACTTCGGGCTCTTTTAGCAATAAACGACATAGCGCTACACGCCTGCGTTCACCGCCTGAAAGCACAGAAATCTTTTTATCAGAATCTGGAGTCCTAAGGGCATCCATCGCTATCTCTAACTTAGTGTCAAGTTCCCAGGCATTAGCCGCATCAATTTTATCTTGCAACACAGCTTGTTGATCCATCAGTTTTTGCATTTTATCTGCATCTTCATAAACCTCAGGCAGACCAAACATATCGTTAATCTTGTTGTATTCATCTAAAATAGCAACCGTTTCTGAAACACCTTCCTTTACAATTTCGAGTACGGTTTTATCTTCATCAAGTTGTGGCTCTTGCTCCAAATAACCAACAGAATAGCCCGGTGAAAAAACGACATCGCCTTGAAAATTCTTATCAACTCCAGCAATAATTTTCAGTAAGGTAGATTTACCTGAGCCATTGAGCCCTAAGATTCCTATTTTGGCTCCATAGAAAAAACTGAGGTATATATTTTTTAAAACAGGCGTATTAGCATTTTTATAGCTTTTTGTAACGCCAGCCATTGAAAAAATGACCTTCTTATCGTCCGACATATTTTTAAATAATTAGAATTTTTGAATATACTGAAGAAAGAACTGTTCTTATTATACTCGCCCTTTTAACGCATTAAACACCCAACCTACTGCTAAAAAACCTATTCCAACAGCTGCAAAACCATATCCTGCAACTTCATCATATTTGAAGGCTCCAAGTGCAATCATTCCTATACCTACAAAAATCATAATAAAAGTCGCCCATGCCAAAACTGTATTCTTATCCTTCACCTTACATCAATTTTACGTGTAAAATCAAATATCGTAAAAAATGAACAACCTTTAGCTATTTAGTCCTCAAAAGGAAACCTGATTCCATTTTTTTGACGTATTTCATCTAACAATGAAATTAAAGCAATACTATCATTATGAGACCATAAACTGCTTTCGATTCTGCTTTCACGAATACAATTATTCACTTCGGTAATTTCATAAGTGTAGCCAATACCATTGGTGGGTAATTTTACTACTTCACTAGTTTCATCAATATTCAAAGTATATGCCTGAGCTTCATGAAAGCGTCGCTGCAAAGTAATACTACCTTTTGTTCCTGCTATCTCTGCGGGCATTGCAGAATCATTCGCAAAACTACTATTCAATATGGCCTGAGCATTCTTGTATTGAAAAATCATGGAAGTTTGTATTTCCGTTCCGATTTTATTAAAATTAGAAATGGCCTCTAATCGCTCAGGTTTACCTAAAAACAAATACGCAAGAAAAACTGGATAAATACCTATGTCCAATAAAGTGCCTCCTGCTAATGCTAGATTCAAAAGTCTTGAATCTAAAGATCTATCTAAAGCATAAAAAGCAAAATCAGCATTTATATACTTAATCTCTCCGAGTACTCCTTCTTCAATTAATTGCTTTACTTTTTTAATAGTAGGGTTAAAACGTGACCATAACGCCTCCATTAAAAAAACATTATTTTCCTTGGCGACCGCTATCATTTCATTCACCTCTTTTGCATTGATGCCCAAAGGTTTTTCGCATAAAACGTGTTTGCCAGCTTTCATGGCCCTTATCGCTAAATCTTTATGAAACGTATGAGGTGTTGCAATGTAGAGTACATCGGCTGTATCACTTTCAAATAGCGACTCATAATCATCAAAAATATGAGGTATTTGATACGTATCTGCAAAATCTTTTGCACGCTGGCTATTTCGCGATGCAACCGCTGTAAGTTCACAGTCATCAAGTAATTTTAAATCGTTTGCAAAGTTCTGAGCAATTTTTCCTGGTCCAACAATACCCCATCTTATTTTACTTCCCATAGTACAATTAACTAATACGTATTAGTGCTTATCTTTAATGCTTAAAATAAGCATTCTATTTATGAACCTAAAGTTCAATAAAAACGAAGACCAAAATAAGTTAAAAGTATCAGAACTAAGAACTCGATTGGCAAAAGTCAAACTAGGTGGCGGTAAAAACCGAATTGAAAAACACCATGCCAAGGGCAAGATGACTGCTCGAGAACGTATCGCCTATTTATTGGATTCCGATAAGGAAAATATTGAAATTGGTGGTTTTGCTGGTGAAGGAATGTATGAAGAGCATGGAGGGTGCCCATCTGGTGGAGTGGTTATTAAAATTGGTTATGTTGAAGGAAAACAGTGCATTGTTGTTGCCAACGACGCTACGGTTAAGGCTGGCGCTTGGTTTCCCATTACAGGCAAAAAGAACTTAAGAGCTCAAGAAATTGCTATAGAAAATAGGTTGCCCATTATATATTTGGTGGATAGTGCAGGTGTTTATCTACCTATGCAAGATGAAATCTTTCCTGATAAGGAACACTTTGGACGAATCTTTAGAAACAACGCTGTCATGAGCAGTATGGGTATTACCCAAATTTCTGCTGTTATGGGGAGCTGTGTGGCTGGTGGAGCCTATTTGCCCATTATGAGTGATGAGGCCTTGATTGTTGATAAGACGGGAAGTATTTTCTTAGCAGGTAGCTATTTGGTAAAAGCCGCCATTGGTGAGAGTATTGATAATGAAACCCTTGGTGGGGCGACAACACATTGTGAAATTAGTGGTGTTACCGATTATAAGGCAAAAGATGATAAGGCCGCCTTAAATACCGTTAAAAATATTATGGGCAAGATTGGTGATTTTGATAAAGCCGGATTCAACAGGATAAAAGCTGCAAAACCAAGTGAAAAAGAAGAAGACATTTATGGTATTCTACCGGGGTCACGTTCTGACCAGTATGATATGCTCGAAATTATCAAGCGTCTTGTAGACAATTCAGAATTTGAACAGTATAAGGAAGGTTATGGAAAATCAATTTTAACTGGTTATGCCAGAATCGATGGTTGGGCGGTTGGTATTGTGGCCAATCAACGTAAAGTGGTCAAAAATGGAAAAGGAGAAATGCAATTCGGAGGAGTTATTTATTCAGATTCCGCAGATAAAGCCACTCGTTTTATTGCTAACTGTAACCAGAAAAAAATCCCTTTAGTTTTCTTACAAGATGTTACCGGTTTTATGGTCGGTAGCAAAAGTGAACATGGCGGAATTATTAAAGATGGTGCTAAAATGGTCAATGCCGTGAGTAATTCAGTCGTACCAAAATTTACTATTGTTATTGGTAATAGTTATGGTGCGGGAAATTATGCCATGTGCGGCAAAGCTTATGACCCTAGATTAATTGTAGCTTGGCCTAGCGCAGAATTAGCTGTCATGAGCGGAAATTCAGCGGCAAAAGTGCTCTTACAAATTGAGAAAGCCTCTTTGGAAAAGAAGGGGGAGAAAATAACGCCAGAGAAAGAAAAAGCATTATTTGACAAAATCAAAAACCGTTATGACAATCAGGTTTCTCCATACTATGCAGCAGCAAGGTTATGGACAGATGCTATCATTGATCCTCTGGAAACCAGAAAATGGATTTCTATGGGTATTGATGCTGCTAACCATTCTCCAATAGAGAAGCAGTTTAATCTTGGGGTTTTGCAGGTGTAATACTATTTCATCTTCATTACAGCATTCTGAGTTGGTTTATCCGTAATCTTTACATTAAAATTTTGAAATCCATCTTTTGAAAAAGTAAGGATATCACCTTTTTTTGCAGGAATAAGGTAACGACCTCCATCACCAGAAAGTGCAGATTCTTTAGTGGTATTATTAAAAACAGAAACCCCAGAAATCATGCTACCACGAACAATAACAAATCCAGAAACAGTACGTTGCTTTTTTTTCTTTTTCTCCGTTTTGCGCTCAAAACGTTGGGCTTGTTTTTCTGAGACCATAAGTTCTGACTCCACATAATACGCCATATTGGTATCAGATAAACTCTCCCAATTATCTTGGCTAGCATACTTTCGATAAGATCCAAATTGATTTAGTGAAGCAGACAAAACCAAGCCCAATTTTTCATCGCCATAAATCTTTAAAAGTTCTAGTGATATTATAAAGTCATTCTTTACATAAATGTCAAAAGGTCGTAAATCTACTTTCACCATTTTATCATCTGTTCTAACCGTAGTGAGAATATTTTGGCCAGATGTATTCAAATTTGTTCCTGGTTTGCTTGAACCTCCATTGTCTTCATAGATATTAACTCGTAACAATAGGCTATCAGAAGGATTATGCCAAACTTCGAATTCGAAAGCTTTAAGTCTTCTTAAACCACTTTTTGCAATAATTCTAGTTGCAAGTTCACCACCAAGGGCAATATTGTCTTTCCAATAGCCATAATTTTTAACTCCATAATTTCGGTAACCAATATTATCTACTATAAAACGCTCTCCTTTGTTAGATACTACAACCTCATTTAATTGAACAGCCGAGGGTTTTAGGAGGATATCAGGATATTCGTTATAAGCTAATTTTATTTCAGAAATGGGAATGTAAAGGGTTTCGTAACCCAATGCCGAAAAAAGGATTTCTGTTGTGGGTTCATATTTATTGGTCTCTAAGTATAGATGAAACAGTCCTTCTTCATCACTAACCGTGCCGATACCAGCGTCAATAATACCAATATTCACATAGGGTATAGGTTCATTGGTTTTAGCATCAATTACACGACCTTTATAGTCTTTTTGTCCGTTGGCTATAAAGCCCAAAAGAAAAAGAATAACTAACAGATATTGATTAATTTTTTTCTTCACACGATATTCCTTTTATGTATTTTCGTTTTTAATGAAATAAGTTTACTTAAAATAGAAACAATTACCAGTAGTAGCAATCACCACAAAACCTAATTCATTGAATACTTTTACTTGGCCGCTATTTTTGAGCTAGACTGTAATCTGAACAACTCTTGGTTCACGTTCTTAAGGCTTAACTTAAATACTCTTACCTCTTTACGCTGGTTTCTTGAACCGTAGTCGTAATAGACAGTCGCCTTAAGATAGGTCGGTGTTAGGCTCTTGTTTCCCAAATAGTTTATGTTCACCTGCCAGGTCCCTGGCAGTGAACCATCAATAAGATATTCCTTCACATTATAGCCGAAATTTTTCTCTCTTTCAATCACGTCGGCATTATCGAAAATGCTGTGCTTCCATTTGTGGTACTGGTTCTCAGGGTTTACAAACTGTAAATCAAATTCTGCCTCACCATCATTCCATTCGAATACCAATCGAGTGCCTTTAAAACCTTCTTCCGCCACGAACAGTTTCTGTGCTTTTGGGTCTTCCATCAAATTCCCTTTCTCCAATGCCAATAGATTGTTGTACTCCCTTGCTAGTATTGGTACGAAACCAATACTGTCTCGTTCTAAAAAGCCTTCTTGCATCAAATATTCGTAACGCGCATACATAGAGGCGGCCTGTTTGGGCTCACGTAGGTTACGGTAACTATTCGCCATATCCATGTAGCTCTGCGCGTAATTAGGCCTTAGCATAAAAACTTCTTTATAGGTTGTGTTCGCCTTTTCAAAACGTTGCTGCGATTCATAGGTATAGGCCAATGCCTTTAAAAGGACTGGGTTATTGGTATATGACCCAAAGTGCGTCTCAATAATACTATCGGCATACTCCAATTCATTATGGGTGTCTACAAAATGGATATAGGCATCCAACACAAAATACGGGGAGCTGGAATAAGCATTTTTATACTTCTCAAAAACGGCTTTTGAGGCCTCAAAGGAATCGCTTTCTATAAATTCTCTTTTGTACTTGGGGGCATTCTTGGCTACTTCTTCTCTACTTAAGGTATTGTCATTGGCATAATTGTTCTTTAATCGAGCGCGGTCAACAAATTCATTACTTTTTGGACTGCCACCAATAGTATTGATAACAACAACACCTCCATTACCCAGATTGCCATAGGCGACAGTTGTAGCTAAATTGGCCAAAATCGCTATTCGTTTAATATTGTTGACATCAAGCCAAATTGGAACATCATTAAAAATTTGTCCATCCACGTCAAAAACTGCTGGTAATTGACTGCTCAAACTATTGCCAGGTCTTATTCTAACAATTCCTCCAACTTGCAAACGTTGATCTCCGATGAATCCTAAATTGTTTGTGGCCCCACCTGTGGTGCAAGAACCTTCCACAAAAACACCGGCAAATCTATTTCTTAGTAAATCTAATATACAAAGAGATACAGGGTTGATTTCGTCTTCTGTTAAGATTCTAATATTTCCAGCGGCCCTATCGGCATCTAAATAACCCCAAGCTGTTCTAATGATATTTTTATTGATTGTATAATCTTCTGCCATATCTTTCTGCGAACGGCGTTTACTTGCTACAACCTCCACTCCGTCCAATTCAGTGACATCTGGTATCATAACCGGGTTTAATATGCGGGTTACGTCTTCAATTTTGATCCTAATGGTTTTAAGTCCAGTAAAAGAAAATTCTATAATGTCGCCAGTACTTGCCAATACTTCATACCTGCCCTCGGCATCTGTAATGGTTGAAGTGTCATTATTAACAATCTTGACATTTACATTGGTAATTTGACTTTTGCCATCTGATACCGTACCAAATATTTTACGGGTTTCTTGAGCCATCAAACCTGATAACATAAAGAGTGCAGAAAGGGTTAATAAGAGATTCTTCATAGCGATTTATTTTATGTTTTGACCACTCGTAGTTTACGAAATAGAGTGATATGGTGTTTTCATTTTTTTATTGTCAACTATTCTAAACTACTGTTGCTATCTAGTGGCCATTTTTGAACTGGACTGCAATCTGAACAACTCTTGGTTCATGTTTTTCAGGCTCAACTTAAATACCTTTACCTCTTTACGCTGGTTTCTTGAACCGTAGTCGTAATAGACAGTAGCCTTTAGGTAGCTAGGTGTCAAACTTTTGTTGCCCAAATAGTTTATGTTCACCTGCCAAGTACCTGGTAGCGAACCATCAATGAGATATTCCTTCACATTATATCCAAAGTTTTTCTCTCGATCAATTACATCAGCATTATCCGCTATGCTATGCTTCCATTTATGGTACTGGTTCTCAGGGTTTACGAACTGTAGGTCAAACTCCGCCTCACCATCGTTCCATTCAAATACCAATCGAGTGCCTTTAAAATCTTCCTCAGCCACAAACAGTTTCTGTGCCTTTATGCCTTCCATCAAATTCCCTTTCTCCAAGGCCAATAGGTTGTTGTACTCTCTTTCTTGTATCGGTCCGAACCCTGCTGTGTCTCTCTCCATAAAGCCCTCTTCCATCAAATATTCGTAACGTGCATACATAGAGGCAGCTTGTTTGGGCTCGCGAAGGTTACGATAACTGTTCGCCATGTCCATATAGCTTTGGGCGTAGTTTGGTCTTAATATAAATACTTCTTTATAAGCCGCATTGGCTTTTTCAAAACGTTGTTGTGATTCGTATATATAAGCCAGTGCTTTTAAAAGAACTGGGTTATTGGCATATATGCCAAAGTTTGTGTCGATAATGGTATCGGCATACTCCAATTCGTTATGGGTGTCTGAAAAGTGTAAATAGGCATCCAATAAAAAATAGGGCGAACTGGCATAGGTATTCTCATATTTTTCAAAAATGACCTTTGAGGACTCAAAAGAACCACTGGCCATGAACTCTTTTAAATAGTTAGGGGCATTCTTGGCCACCTCAGCACTACTTAATACATCTCCACTAACATAGTTGTTCTTTAGCCTAGCACGATCTACAAACTTATCGACCTTAGGATTACCACCAATCGTGTTAATTACAATAACACCACCTCTGCCTAAATTACCATATGAAGCTGTAATCCCTAGATTGGCCAAGATTGCAATACGCTTTATATTATTTATATCAAGCCATACGGGGAAATCTGTAAATATTTGTCCATCTATATCATAAATAGCTTGGCTCGAAGAACTTAAAGAATTTGCACCCCTAATAGTAATAGCCCCGCCCAAACCATTACAACTACCAATAACCGATACACCAGCAAATTTACCTCTTACCAAGTCTAAAAGACACAAATTGACAGGGTTAATATCATCTTCTGTTAAAATTCGGACATTACCAGCTGCTCTATCAGCATCTAAAAAACCCCAAGCCGTTCTAATGATACTTTTGTTAATAACATAGTCTTCTTCCATATCTTTCTGTGAACGACGCTTACTAGCCGTTACTTCAACTTCGTCCAATTCAGTAATATCAGGTATCATGATCGGGTTAAGTATACGAGTGACATCTTCAACTTTGATATTAACCGTTTTTAAACCAGTATAAGAAAAACTTACCCTATCACCAGTAGCAACTTCAATTTGATATTTACCTTCTTTGTCGGTTAAAGTTGCTACAGATTTACCTTCAACTTTAATATTGACATTTTCAATTGGACTTTTACCATCGGTTACCTTTCCTTTGAGTTGTCGCGAATCTTGACCAAAGGCAAAAACAACTAAAAAAAGTGATAGTGCTGTGGAGAGAATAGTGTTTTTCATAGTTTTAATTTTTCTTTAAGTTACTCAGAAAAAACTACATACACTGTTGTTTTAACAATCATTAACAGCTTAGCTGTATTTTTTAATAGTTTTACTACTATTTTTTTAATCAAGTTGGGCAGGCCGTAAACCAAAACCACAGTTTAATTGTGCAAAAACCCTAATGTCCTAATTGCGTTTTTACCCTTGGCACCAAGAGTAATTCCGTTTGACGTCCATTCACATATCTAAAACCATCTTCACCATAGAATCCTGCTTCCTCAAGCATTATGCGAATGTCCCTTTTCCATTCTGGAATGGTAATCGTAGTGTTTAGTTCTATGGCATAGACCGTATTCGGGTTCAGGGGATAGTTCTCACCATCGTCTTTCATCACCCCGCCTTGGGAGTCCCACATACCTATTGTGGTTCCTGCGGAGTGCCCATAGGAACCCAAGGGATGGGTATAAATCGCTGGTCGTAACCCAGCAGCTTTAGCTTCTGCCAGGGACTTTGCCAAAATTTCATTACCCGTTCTACCGGCTACCATGTTATTGGTCAAAAAATCTTGAACGTGATTCCCATCTTTTAGTCCATTAACCAAATAATCAGGAGCTTTAATTTCTTCTGGTTTTAGAACATAAGCCAATTCTTGGCAATCCGTGTTCAACCGCAAATACGTAATCCCGAAATCACAATGCAATAGGTCACCTGGCATAATGACCATATCATCAGGTCGCTCTGAGAAAGCATATAACTGATTTGCATTTTCGTCACTACTTCGCTGCACATCAACTGTGGGGTGAAACCAAGTTTCTAACCCAAGATTAGTCACTTTTTGGCGCATCCACCACACTACCTCAGATGTTGTGGTGACTCCAGGGGTAATGACCTTTTCGGAAAAAGCTTCGGCAATAATATCATGAGTTATATCAACCAATTGATTATAAATGACCATTTCACGAGGTGTTCTTGTCTCTATCCATCGCACGGCCAGTTGTTCTGCTGAAACTATGCTTTTTTGATACTTTTTAGGAAGGTTTTCCATAAACTCGTCATAATCGGTTTTGTCCAACCCATCTGCGATGTTATGGTCTTTAGAAAAGTTCAATCCAATTTTTTTAGGATTTCGTTCCATTATAATTTGCATTAAACGTTTCCATTGGTTGGGTTCTTTTTCTTTATCCCATGCCGATTCAATATTCTTGCCCACGTTATAGCGAGCTACAGCAAGCTTTTCAATGGTGTTTTTCGCGCTATCTCTATAAAAGACCAAAATAGTTCTGCGTCTTGCATTTAACCATGTTGCCGGTAGCATGGTTTTTAACACGGGGTCTTCATTATACTCCCTTGATATTACTACCCACATGTCTATATTGGTTTTATCCATTAAAGTTGGGAGCAAATTATTGAACCTATCTGCAAGAATTTCATCTACAACTCGCGCACGTTCATGTTCTATAAGAATTTGTTGAGAACTCAAAAGGGTTGTGCATATAAGCGCAAAGACCAAAAAGACATTTTTCATATTGGATATTTTTCAATGATATGAAAATACCCAAATGAAGAGGATAAAAAAAGTAAGTTAAGCGCTTTTCTAAATGTTAATAAACCTTTCTTTTATTTTGTTTCGGTTTACCTTACCAGTATGGGTCTCAATAAATTCAGGAACAACAAATACTTTTCTTGGAATTTCATACCTAGAAAGTACTTTAGAAGAGTTAATACTTTTTATAATTTCAAATTCATTTTTTCTTCCCTCTACAACCAAAACTAATTTTTGCCCTAGAGTTTCATCAGGAATTCCCGTTACAAAAAATCGATTTTCAAGTAAACCTGAAAGCTTGTCCTCTATTTGCTCGGGAATCAATTTTATTCCTCCTGAGTTAATAATATTATCATGGCGCCCTAACCACTTAAACCTATTATTATCAATAAGTTTAACTAAATCATTTGTAGTAATAGTTTCATTAGAGATTTTTGGAGCGTTAATAACCATACAATACCTATCATCCAATGAAATAGAAACATTTGGTAATACCTCAAAATAGTTTTCTTCGGATGTATCATAATTCAAAGGCCTGGCAGCTACATGTGTTATGGTTTCAGTCATTCCATAGGTCTCAAAGCAATTGGCACTTATGTTTTGAAGCTTGTCTTTTAAAAGATTAGATACCGGTGCTCCACCAATAATTAAGGTCTTTATTTGATGAAGTTTTTCAATGGAATTTTCAACCTGCATAGGTACCATAGCACAAAAATCATAGGTTTTTTTATTTTCTGTGAGTGGATTCGAACTTGGTTCCGTAATATCCAACTCTAGGCCTAAAACCATGGCTCTTACAAGCATCATTTTACCTGCAATAAAACCTGAGGATAAACAAAGTAAAGCCGAATCTCCTGCTTTTAAATTAAAAAAGTCACCTGTGGCAAAAGCAGAATTGACCATGTGGGTTTTATGGAGAGAAACTGGTTTGGGCTGGCCAGTTGAACCCGAGGTTTTAACAATTACCTCATCAGAATCATTGAGCCAATCCAATAAGAAGTCTCCAATGACAACCTCATGCTCCTCACCTTCTTTAATAAGGCTATAGGCAATCTCCGTTAGTTCTTCTTGATAAAAACTTTTACCGTTAAGCTTGAAGCTCGGGTGTATCTCCATTTTCAAGAACTAAAAATTCTTCTTTGTCCATTACTTTTCCTGTTAGTCTTTCCTTCCAATTGGCCCATTCATACTTTCTGCCCAATACATATAATAGTATTGGAAACACTATAAAAACAGGAATCAGAACATCCCAACTTAAGCCAGGTTCAGAAATATCTTTAAAAACAGAATTTGTCTGAAAAGCAGTCCAATCAGCCGTTACCAAAAGTGCTGTAATCAAGTTATTGGCCGCGTGAAATCCAAGAGCTAGCTCTAAACCCTCATCCATTAAAGTCATAATTCCTAAAAAGAAGCCGGTTCCGATGTAATAAACCATAATTCCATAACCAAGCTTCTCAACTTCAGGGTTTGCAATGTGCATCAATCCAAACAATACTGAAGTCACTACCAACGGAATCCATCGGTTTTTAGCCAATAGTCCTAAACCCTGCATCATATGCCCTCTAAAAAGGTATTCTTCAAAACTTGTTTGTAACGGGACTAGTAAAATAGCAATAGCGGCTAAGGGTAAGAACTTAACCAAATCAAAATTTAGCACATAATCATCTGGAGAAAGGTAAACATCAAGAAGTGTAAAAAAAATCGTAATTACGCTCCATAGCCCGAAAATATATAAGACCCTTTTCCAATCTATTTTTTTTCGAGAAGTAGTAAGACTAGTTATTGATTGCTGATGCACAAGTAACGTCCATCCCAAAACGATAAAAAGAAAGAAAGCTAAAGGGGCTAATAAAATGATAAAAACCACATTAGACCCCATATTATCTATCATTATAGCCATAGAATCTTCAACATCTATAGGTGAAATGAGTAGCATTACATAATTGACAACCATTAGGGCTATAAAACCTAGTGGCAACACAAAATATTTCCACAACCCTATGTTACCTTTATATCCTTGCTCTATGTACATAATTCTTCAATTAAATTATCTTGCCAAGATAGCTGATTTCTATAAAATAACTTTCCTTCACTTATCTCAAGCGGACTTTTAAAATTGTTAGTAAACAAACTACCTGTGCCTAAACCCTGAGGCATTTCATTATTTAGGGTATGAGTCCACTGCGCTATGGCATTCAAACCTATATTACTTTCTAACGCACTTGTTACCCACCACCCTATTTTGTTTTCTTCTGCTAGTCTAATCCACTCTTCACTTCCACTATATCCACCTACCAAACTAGGTTTTAAAATAATATATTGCGGATTTATGGTTTGTAACAATTTTTGCTTTTTCGTTACATCAAATACTCCAATCAACTCTTCGTCTAAAGCAATAGGTAGTGGAGTTTTAGAACAAAGTTCTGACATTAATTGCCAGTTATTTTGTTTTATTGGTTGTTCAATGGAATGAAGGTCGTAAACAGCCAATCGTTCTAATTTCTCTAAAGCCTCTTTTGTTTTGAAAGCACCATTGGCATCTACTCGAAGCTCAATTTGTTCTTTACTAAATGTTTTTCTGATGGATGCCAATATCTCTAGTTCGGTTTCAAAATGAATCGCACCTATTTTCATTTTGATACAATTAAAACCTTGAACTATTTTTTCTTCGATTTGTTTAAGCATAAAGTCTTCTTTACCCATCCATATCAAACCGTTGATAACAATCGGAGCATCTTTCTCGGTAAATAATGATGGGAACATGTTGAAAGGATTAGTTGCTGCTATAGAAAGAAAGGCTTGCTCTAGTCCGAATTGAATGGAGGGGAATTCTTTTAACTCTTTCAAAAGAATTTCCAATCCTAAACCAATGTTGTTACATGCCCATTTTAATTTTTGTTCATAATCTGGTCTATCGTCTATGCTTAAACCTCGAAGAATTCCGCACTCTCCCACTCCCTTTTTATTTTTATCTTGAAGAACAATGAACCATGTTTCTTTTTGGGTCAAAACACCACGAGAGGTACCACTTGGCCTTTTAAAGTTAAGTATGTGCTTTTTATAAGTTGCCTTCATGCTTGGCAAAATTAGTTATATTTTAACCTTAAAATGATGAGATGTACAAATTGAATGATATGATTATTTGGATTACTGGAGCATCTTCGGGTATAGGTGAAGAATTGGCATATCAATTAAGCAAAAGAAACTGCAAGCTAATTTTATCTGCACGCAGAAAAGAAGTTTTAGAAAAGGTAAGAAACCAATGTGCGAATCCTGATACTATAAAAGTGCTTCCATTAGATGTTACAGAATTTGAAAAAGCGACATCAACGGTTGAACATGCCATTCAACAATTTGGAAAAGTTGATATACTGATTAACAATGCTGGAGTAAGCCAGCGCTCTCTTATTGCTGACACTGATTTTCAGGTTTATAAAAAAATAATGGAAATTGATTATCTAGGCACGGTTGCTTTAAGTAAAGCCATACTACCACATTTTATCGCCAATGGTTTGGGTCATTATGTTGTCGTTAGCAGTCTTATGGGCAAGTTTTCTTCGCCCTACCGTTCAGGATACTGTGGTGCTAAACATGCTTTACATGGCTTCTTTGACTCCATGCGAATGGAACATGAAAAAGATGGTGTTGAAGTTACCATGGTGTGTCCAGGTTTTGTGAATACAAACATAGCAAAGAGTTCTTTGACCGCTAATGGTAGTGCGCAAGGAAGTAATGATAATGCAACACAAAACGGATTACCCACCGTTATATTTTGCAAAAAAATGATAAAGGCTATCGAACAAAAAAAGTATGAAGTCTATATAGGCGGAAAAGAAGTTAAAGGTATTTATGTAAAACGTTTTTTTCCAAAGTTGTTACACAAACTTGTTTTAAAAAGTAAAGTTCGTTGAATCAACGACTACTTAAAATTAAACCAAAATCGGACACCATCTTTGGTTTTATCAATGTTAAGTTTTGATTGAAGTTGATTTACCAATCGATTGATTAAACGAAGACCCATTGAAGAATTGGTCCGTTCATCGGTATCATCAGGTAAACCTACGCCATTATCAGCGTATTCAAAATAACCGCCTTCTCCATTTTTTCTAAGGTGAATATAAATTTTACCATTTTCATCACTTTCAGGAAAAGCATATTTGAAACTATTCGACACCAACTCATTCAATATGAGTCCAAAAGGAATAGCTCGATCAATGTCCAATTCCGTAGCCTCAGCATCAACTGTGATGCTTATGCTATGTCCTCCTTTTTTATAGACAGATTGCACGCTGTTAATCAAACTTTCGATATAACCCTGCATTTCAATAACAGAAAGGTCATCATTCTGATATAACTTTTGATGTATCAGTGCCATGGCCTTAACCCTACTCTTACCTTCTTCAAGAGCTTCAATAGCAGCCTTACTCTTTGTATTTCTGGTTTGTAAGCTTAATAAACTCGATACCATTTGAAGGTTGTTCTTAACCCTATGGTGAATTTCTTTAAGTAAAGACTCTTTTTCCTTCAGAGAGTTCTCTATAAAATGCTTTTGTTCGGCTATTAATCGTTGATTCTTAATACTTTTTAAATAAGCATAAACAAGACCCGCAAAACCCAAAAGGGTAAACACTAATGAAATAAAAACTAAGTTGATTCGCTCATCTTTAGCTTGAATTTCACTTCTGAATTTATCATTGGCCAATTTTTGCTGATTAATTAATTTTCGAGAATTTTCTAAATCTGAGGTGCCTACTATGGCAACAAGTTGTTGTTTCAAAATAGAAAGCTCGTTGGCCTCAAGGGAATCAGTAATTCGCTCATTTCGCTTGTAAAATACTGATGCACTTTTGAAATTTTCGATTTTATCATAATAATAAGCCAATAATCGATTTCGTTTCAGCTCTTGTTCAACGGTCATTTCCTCGTAGGAACCTTCCAGTAATCGCTTTGCAGTTCTATTATTATCAAGTTGCAAATGTGCTTCTGCTAGATATAGCCTATTATCAATAATTTGTTCCTTATATTTTCCGTTGTTGTATTCAGAAAGAACCTCGATACTCTCTTTTAAGTACGGAATTGCCTCTATATAGTTTTTTAACAACACATGAGATTTGCCAATATTCCCGTCTATCTCAGCTTTTAAAAAATCGCTTTCAAAAATTTCTTTTTCAGTTTTCTCTTTAGAAATATCATTGACAAACACTTCAAGAAACCCATTGGCCTTATTGTATTCTGTTATGGCTGTTGGGGCAGACTTATCCAATCTTAAATAATTTCCAACAATATTATGGTGTCTGGCCAATGCCAAATAATCATTATCAGGAATTGTAGGTTTTACCGCAAGTATGTATTGTTTCATAGCTTGCCGATATAAACCCATATTGGCATATATATCATAAAAAGCAACTCCTTCAGTAATGCCCAAGCTCTTCTTTGCTTCTCGTATGTCTATCTGCTTGTCATACATTTGCAGTTGACCATAATTTTCGTCAAGTAATGTTAGTATTAGTGCCGTTGTGCCCTTATCTAGACTGTCCTTTTTTGAATAGATATCCTTAGCGATGGCAATACTTTTATCGTAATCACCAATATCCTTATACAATTGGGCCTGCATTACCCTGTAAGCATTAATTGCTAAAGAATCTTTAGTGATTTCTGAGCTATTTAGATATACATTGACAACTTCTAACCAATCATAGGCCGAATCTTGAACATACCTATTAGGCATATCAAAAAAGAATTTTAATTTTTGGGGAGCGCTTTGAGCATCTTGAAACTTTTGCAATAAATCGACTTCCGCACTATCTGTGGTTTGAGCGCATACAATACTTGAACCTGTTAAAAGGAACAATGAAAAAATAAGAAGTTTAATTTTCATTGACATGTTGTATCCGCATTACTATCACGTTAACAATGATAGCGTTCTATTTATACTTTTATTAAAATTACTTCGATTAGACCAGCAGTCTAAATTTTTGTTGTAAAACCCTTTTATATACGTGGTAAAACAACTTAAAATATGTTAATTTCCAATTATTTATCTCTTTTGATAGACCAATTTTACAACTACAATAAAAAAGACCATACATGTTACAGTACAGTCCTTAATAGAATATTTAGAGTGTAAGATTGGGATTCTTTAATCACGCTTTCAAAAATAGATTGAATCGAAATTGTTTATTGAAATATGTTGTGAAAGTGTTGTTTTTTGTTGTGAAAGAGCACTAAGTCGATATCAATTGACACTTTATCGATGTTTTGTGTATTTCATAGAATGAAAAACAAAAATGCGCTATAAGTCGAAAATGTTCTACTGTTCAGAAAACGTTATAAACCAAAAAACTGACCATACTTATTAGCGATTCTTGAACTTAAAAAAAAAGCATCCAATCAAGTATGCTTAAATAAATCTTAGCATATTCTTTTATATCAAGAATTCATTGAAGAAATAATGAACTCCTTAAAATCTTTCGAAATAGGAATCAACGTATTGTTAATCATAATATCTTTAGAGTTAATCGCATCGATATGATCTACGTTAACTATATATGATTTGTGAGCCCTGTAAAACTTATGCTTTGGTAATTTTTCTAAATAGTCTTTTAAAGGTGACCTCACCAAAAACTTTTTATCAACAGTATTTACCTCTAAATAAACATTGTCAGCTTTTATAAACTGAATATCACCAAACTGAATTCGATAATATAAATGCTGCTTCTTTACAAAAATAGAATCTTTTAAAACTGAGTTGGACATAAAGCTATCACCATCTCCGTTAGTATCTGTCCCAATTTCTTTGCTATCAGCTTTTCGTGAGTAATTAAAATTTGAAAGTGCAATTTCAATAGACGTATACAAATCTTGTTGTTCAAAAGGCTTTACCAGATAACCGTCGGGTTTAACTGTTTTCGCATTTTCAACCGTCGCTTTGTCCGAATTTGAAGTAACAAAAATAAACGGAATGTTATAGGCATCTCTTATATGCTTGCCTAAATCAATACCTGTTTTATCAGAAGCAAGGATGATATCAATCAATACCAAATCAACATGGTTGTTCTTAAGCACCTCTACAGCTTGCTCGTAAACAATTACGTTATCTACTACTTCATAACCAATTTCTTCCAACATGGACTGCATATCATCAGCGATGATTACATTATCCTCGACAATAAGTATTTTGATGGGGTGTTCCAAAACAAACGTGGTTTTTAGATATTTTTAACATTCAAAATTACAAAAAATAATTTATCGTTATATAAAACGATAATGCGATTAAAAAAGTACTTAAGGCCAGCTTTTTTAATTCTGGATCTAAAAGCTTGGCTTCTGTTGTCTTTACAACCTTTAAAAAATGTAAAAAAATCGGTAAAAAAAATATGAGGTATAACAAGCAAAACCATGATTCAAAAGTGTAAAAAGAATATAAAACAAAGCAAAGTAAGCTCACTACAAGTAGAATATAATGATACTTTTTTCCATTATCAAAACCCATTTTTACCACTAAGGTGTTTTTTCCGTGTGCACTATCTGACTTAACATCGCGCAGATTATTCAAGTTTAGTACCCCTACGCAAAGACATCCTATTGCAATTGCTGGCAAAATATCTAAAACGATTAAAGATTTGGTATACAAGAACTTTGTGCCCAGCACTGAAAGTAATCCGAAGAATAAAAAAACAAATACGTCACCTAATCCTTGGTATCCGTATGGAGAATCACCCATCGTATATTTTAAAGCAGCCCAAATACTAAAAATACCTAGAATCAAAAACAATAGTACATATCCAAAATTGTCGACCCCAAATGCAGCATAGATTAAAAAAATGGTTAAACAAAGACTAAAGAGCGCACTTATAATTATTCCTAGTTTAAGCTCATTCTTTGTCAATAGGCCACTTTGTAGGGCTCTTTTAGGGCCAATACGTTCATCATTATCAGTTCCCTTTACCCCATCACCATAATCATTAGCAAAATTTGAGGTGATTTGAAAAGCTATTGTGGTTAGTATAGCCAATATGAAAATTAACCCATTTTCAAAACCTACATAATTGGCAAGCGCAGTACCTAATAAAATTCCTGAAACGGATAATGGTAGTGTCCTTAATCTTGCGGCGCTTATCCAAGCTTTAAATTTACTCAAGCAGGTATCAAATTAGTTGGCCGACTCAATTTTAACTCGCTTACCATCTTTATAGGAAGCTACAAAAGCATCAGAAAAACCAATGTTGACCAATTGCTTTCTAAAAGATTGTGCTTCTTCTAAGGTTTCAAAGTTTCCAAGAGAATATGCGTAAAAAGGATTGGTCTTTACAAAAAGTGTGTTTGTTAATGCTTCTGAAGCTAGGGTGGCATTGTTTTCAACAAAAGACTTCACTTGAACCGAGTAAATGGTTTCTTTTTCTAAAAATTCTTTAGCCAAATAGAACTCTTTCACCAAACTTAATTCCTCGTTCTGTATTTTAAGATTATCCATTCTCGCCTTTATGACTTCGATACTGTCTATTGAAACAAGCACGTTGTTTTGATTGGTCTTTGAGGTACTCAAGCCAGCTGTAAAAGAGGTTATAGCTAATGTTCCTACTAAAAAAAGCCCAGTAATAGCGACAAAAACATTACGCTGAATCTTTAACTTTTTTAAATCTTTATTTTTGAATTTTATTTGGTCGAGCAGTCGCTCATTGATAATTTGTGACTTTTCAACATCTTTATGTAGGTCCAACAAATCATTCTCTTCTATAAATGGCATATTACTGAAGATTTATTTAATGTTTCATTTTTAAGTCAATAGCTCTCAGTAAGTTAAATTTGAGAATGTTACAAATGTAAAATAATTACACCAACAAAAAAATAATGGCCTGACGAAAATAGTATTTGTCTCAATGAACTGAATTGCCAGCTCATTCAGCTAAAACATAGATTCCATCATCTTTGATTAGAATCTTTCTGTTTTTATATAAAACACCAACACCTTTTTTGAAAGCCTTTTTGCTAAGCTGTAGCTGGTTTTTGATTAATTCTGGATCAGATTTATCATTCAACGGTAAAAAACCACCATGCGATACCATCTCTTTATAAATTCGTTCAGCAGTGGTATCTAGCATTTTATTACCCAACGGTTGTAATGCGATATCGATTTTATTATCCTCTCTAATCTGTTTTATAAAACCCTGTAATTTTATACCAATTGAAATTGGTTTAAACACATCACTAAAAAATAATAGACCTTTATGTTTATTGTTTAATATCACCTCCCAGCCCAAATCAGTTTTTCTGCTGACTAAAACTGATACCTCTTCATTTACTTTTAAGTTATGATTGTCATTACTCAAAAACTTATCCAGTTTATTAGATGCTACGAGCCTAAAGCTCTGTTCATCTAAATAACAATAAACCACATACCAATTACCCTCTTGCATTTTCATTCGTTGTTCACTAAAAGGAACCAACAAATGTTTCTCTAACCCCCATTCCATAAAAGCCCCAAATTGATTTACCTCAGCAACTCTTAAAAAGCCAAACTTGTTTCTTTGAATATCTGGAGATAACGTTGTAGCAATAGGCCTTTCCATATGGTCTAAATAGCAAAACACGTTTAACTCATCGTCAATTTGAATATTTTCAGGCACATATTTGTTTGGTAAAAGAATTTCTGTTCCTTCACCATCACCTAAAAAAATGCCTACACTTGTGCTTCGCAAGACACCTAAAGTATTGTAATTACCTAACTCAATCATAGTGCAAAAGTACATCAAATAAAAAACCGCGGTCAATGAAATCAACTGCGGTTTTTATTAAACTTAAATTTTTGATTAATTGTATATGGACTCTTTACCAAAATGTTTTGCCAATTGGTAATAAATTACAGCTCTATGCTTGTTCTTATTTGACTTTCCGTATTTTTCGATAACCGAATTGATCGCCTCCATTAACTTTGGGCTATCAGCCATACCAAGCTTTTTCATAAGAAAATTATTCTTAACAGTCTCTAATTCCTTATCATCGCCACCTGATACTTTTGAAGCATCAAGGTTGTAAATTGCAGGGCCCAACCCAATAGCAACTTTGGTCAATAAATCCATGTCAGGAGTTTCGCCAAACTTATCCTTAATATCCGCTGCGTACTTTTCTATTAATTCGTCTCTTTTACTCATAATTATTAGTGTTCTTTTTATAATTAATTAATGTTGCCCTAAGATATGAAATCGAAGTAAGCAAGCAAAATTTTGTTATTCACCTTTCTTGGGGTAAAAATTTCTAATATTTTGGGGGATGTTGAAATTTTGTAAAACGAATTTAGGGCAACTTGTAAAGAAACTTCGTCATTAACATTTTGATATTCAAAACCATATTGCTTACTTATATGACTTGCATTTAAGTTATGTGATGTTTCAAAAAAAGTTTCAAATTTTTCAGAATCATCATTACCGGGTAAAATTCTAAAAATACCCCCACCAGAATTATTGATGATAATGATTCTAAAATCACTTCTAACATATTTATTCCACAAAGCGTTACTATCGTAAAAAAAACTTAAATCCCCAGTAATTAACAGGGTAGGTGTTTCGTTCGCAACAGATGCTCCGATTGCTGTAGAGGTAGAACCATCAATACCACTTGTTCCGCGGTTACAAAATACCTTAAGCGATGGTTTCATATCAAACAATTGGGCATAACGTACTGTAGAACTATTTGCTAAATGTACTTGATAACCTAAAGGTATTATCTCTGCTAAACTATGGAATACTGAAAAATCTGAAAACTGAATTTGTTCTAGATACTCTGCCCGTTTTCTTTCATAAGCTATTTTTATACAGTTCCAGTTTTTAAAATAATTACTGATAGGGTGCTCATGACTTAATAATGATTTTAAAAATCTATTTGGATTAGTCTTAAAATGATGTGACAATGAAAAATAGGTGTCGTAGGCTTTGACTTCATCTATGTGCCAATGATGATTGGGTTGATATTGCCTCAAAAAAGCTTTGATTTTTTTTGAAACAACTAATCCGCCAAATGTTAGTAAAATTTCTGGCTGTAATTGCTTGAATAATTGAACGCTGTTTTGCGATTTTTCAATTGGAAAAATAATGCTGTCAATACTTGGGAAAAAATTATCATGATGAAGGTTTGAAGTGGTTTCTGTAAAAACAATAACCGACGGGTCATTAGCAAGCAATTCCAGTTGTTCTTGCTCTAGTTCATTTGGATGATTCACTCCGACCAAGACCATTTTCTTTTTAGAATTATTCCATAGCTCTTTAAAAGAAGTAATATCGTCTAATTCATTCTCTAATAATGTTTTAGCCCCAACCTTTTTATGTTCATCTTGTTCAAGACTTATAAGGTCATAAAGTGGTTCTTCAAATGGAACATTAACATGCACAGGAAGCTGCTTAACTATAGCACAGTTCAAGGCCTTTTCAAGTTCTTCAGCGTTAAACTTATTTATATTTTCTTGTGGTTGCTCTAATAAGCTAGGCGAATACCTTTTTAGTCTTTCTATGGCATGTTCAACATCTATTTTTAAATTGGCAGAATAACCGATATGCCTATTAAAAACATTATCCTGACGTATGGTCTGACCATCACCAACGTCAATTTTATAGGGAGGTCTGTCGGCAGAAACCACAATTAAAGGAATACCACTATAAAAAGCTTCAGCAACCGCGGGGTAATAATTTAAAAGTGCGCTACCTGAAGTACATAACACAGCAACTGGCTCCTTTAATCTTAACGCCATACCTAAGGCAAAAAAAGCAGCGCAGCGTTCGTCGACAATACTAAAACATTTAAAAGTAGGGTTTTCGGTGAAACTGATGGTCAATGGAGCATTTCTAGAGCCAGGTGATATTACGATATGTTTTATGCCTTTGGATTGAAAGGTAGAAACTACGGCTCTTGCCGATGGAATACTAGATTGCTTCATGCACTACAAAAGTAAGGACTCAGCACATGAAAACCGAATGTTTTAGTTGAACATCAAAGAAGAGCTAACATCGTTTGACACTTGTTCTGAGTTTCATTCCATTCTTTTTCTGGGTCGGATGCTTCTGTAACACCTCCACCAACAAAAATAGTTGCGATATTACTTTCAATCGTCATACAACGCAGGTTTACAAATAATGAAACTGAATGTTCTTTATTTAAATTTAATTCTCCTAAAAACCCGGTGTAATATCTTCTTTCATAGGCTTCAGATGTTAAAATAAATTCTTTCGCTAGCTCTTTAGGAACTCCACAAACTGCTGGACTTGGATGTATTATATCAATTAAATTCTTAAGTAAATCAAAACGCTGTAAACTAGCTGAAATAACTGTTTTTAAATGCCATAGTTTCCCCGCTTTTACAGAAACTATTTCAGTGGTTTTTATATCGTCTACAAAATCAAGAATTTCTTCCTTTAAAAAGTCAGTAACCATTTGCTGCTCTTCAAGTTCTTTCTGACTCCATTCTGGTTTTTTGTTTCCAATTACTGGTAAAGTACCTGCGAGAGAGGTTGTTTCAATGTGATTGTCAACTACTTTTAATAATTGTTCGGGCGAGGCTCCTATCCACATCCCAACTTTAGGGTGATAAAAAATATAACGGAAGGCGTTAACATAGGTATAAAGTGCTTTCTTAAATATTTCTAGAAAATTTTTATCCGTTACTACTTCAAGTTTTCTTGAAAGAACGACCTTTTTAAGGTTCCCTGATTTAATTTCATCAATTCCACTTTTAACTAAGTCCATATGAGAATATTTATCCCCATCTTCAATTTCTTTATAAACAGTTGTTGTTTCTTTTAAGCTCTCATAATTTGATAAAAAACAACTATTACCTTTTAATAGTAATGGATTTTGAGAAGCATTAAAAGGGGCAAAAACAAAACCGCTTTCTTGAAAGTCATTAACGCTATGCATTACGTCATTATCTTGTAGTAAAGCTTTAACCCTAGTTTCATTCGGATAACTATATACTACAAAGGGAAGATTCCGGCTTCGTTGGTTTGAAATCTTATTCAATAAGATTTCAAATTCAATTTTTCTTAGGGAGTGCAATAGTAGTTAGTTTACAATTCGAAATTAATTCACCTACTTCATTGGTTACTTTTATTTCCCATAACTGGGTAGTCCTACCTTTATGAATAATTGTAGCTCTGGCATAAACATAACCCTCACGAATACTTTTTACATGATTTGCTGCTATCTCAATTCCCCTTACATAAAACTCATTACCATCTAAAAAAATATACGATGCTGCACTGCCAACACTCTCTGCTAAAGCTACTGTAGCTCCGCCATGTAAAACACCATCTGGTTGATAAACTTTAGCATTTACGGGCATTCTTGCTATCAAAAAATTCTCACCAACATCAATATATTCAATGGACAACGTTTCCATTAGTGTTCCTTTACTAATTTGGTTACAAACAGCTAAAATTTTAGTTTTATGTTCTTCCATTACATGTTTTATGTAAAATTACGTATTCCAAATTCAATAAATAGCACCTACTTTTGAATATGGTAATTAAAAAACATCAAGTATCTTATTCTCATGTAAATTCATTTGAAACCCTAAACGAAATCAATTTAAAAACAAGAAATGTCTGGTTTGTTTTTCATGGAATGGGTTACTTAAGTCGTTATTTTTTAAAGTATTTCAAGTCCTTAAATCCTGAAGAAAACTTCATTATTTGTCCTCAAGCGCCTTCAAAGTATTATTTAAAAGATAATTTCAAACACGTCGGTGCAAGCTGGTTGACCAAAGAAGATACCAATCAAGAAATAAATAATATCCTACAATATCTAGATAGTGTCAAAGAATCAATAACTATACCTGAAAATGTAAATTTTATACTATTCGGATTTTCGCAAGGGGTCTCTATTCTCATGAGATGGCTGACAAGCAGAGAGATTAATTGCGATAAACTCATTCTATACGCAGGAGGAATACCAAATGAAATCAAGCCTCAACAAGTTGAGTTTTTTGATTTTCAGAAAACAAGTATTCAAATAATATATGGAAATTCAGATAAGTATCTCAATGAAGAAAGCTTGAAGTTAGAAGGCGAAAAAAGAGAATTATTATTTGGTAAAAATGCCGAGGTAATAAACTTCGAAGGTGGTCATGAAATTAAACTTGAATTGTTACAAAAAATAGCAGATTAAATTAATCAGGTTTTTCTTCTTTAACCTCTTGAGTAGGATAATATTCAATTCTTCGGGTAACATAAGTATTATCTGGAGTTGTAATCTTTTTAACCCAGTTTTTCGACTCGCTATCATCAAATTGAAAAACAAATTCTTTGACGGCTTCTGTATTACCTGTTTTTGTTATCATTTTGGTCGGTATTCCTTCCGCATCGTACCTAAATTCTCTAATTTCTGTCAGCACAAATTCTTTTTCTTTGATGCTATGCATAAAGACTTGTTCTGAAAGCAATTTACCATCTTCATCAATTACCTTTTCTATCGCTTTATTAGGATCACCATCCACGAACTCCTTTGTCAGTTCAACACTTAATTGCATCCCATTTTTTGATTTTTTAATGGATTTACGAACTGATTTTTGAATCATTCCATTTTCAAAAACAGTCTCCGTTGACTCATTCTTATATTCAGAATTTTCAATCAAAATCTCATCAACAGCATTCTCATGTGATGAGATAATTTTTTCAAGTACGCCCGCATCATTAAAAAAGTATTCCTGTTGCTCAAAAAACTCCTTATCAAAAGAGACAATTTTTTCGGTTATATGTTTATTTGATGAAGTGTCAATTTCAAAGAAATTCACCATCGACGTAGTTCGATCAAGTTCGCTTTCTTTATAGCTTTCCATTCGTTTTTCTATAAGTTCGCCAGACTCATACTTATAAATGACGATATCCTTGTCAAATTCATTATACTGGGTGGTTGACTTAATCAAGAATCCGTTTTTGTCAAAATCAAATATCTCTTGCCCATAATCTTTAATCACGGTACAAGTCTTTACATTCCCTTTTAAATCAAAATCGGAAATTTTAAAAACCTTTATTTCTTGGGCAAATGAAACCTGGGAAAGTATAAAGAAAATTAAAAAAAAATAATAGTAGTGTTTTAGCATAGTACGAAATTACGGTGTTATCCTACAATTGAAAAACAAATGCAGTGCCAAACATCGAAAACCCAAAAAAATAATGCTGCTTAAAATTTACGAACAGGATTAAACGGGGCTATATCCATCACCAATTCCTTATTACAAATCAATTCACTGATAAGTTTACCCGTTACTGGGCCTAGGCTCCATCCCATCATAGCATGTCCAGTTGCTATGGTAAGGTTCTTATATTTTTTTGACCTACCTATATAAGGAAGACCATCAGGAGTAACTGGTCTAAGCCCACATTGCGCCTCATTTTTAGCTTCAGAAGAAATCTCTAATCCATTATAAAAACTCTTAGCGCCATTGGCAATTGATTCTACACGCTCTTTACGAATATGATGATTAATACCTGAAAACTCCATGGTGCCAGCAAAACGCGTATAGCCTTTCATTGGTGTTACCGCCATTTTGGCTTCCATCAAAATAGCCGGCATTTTGATACCCGTTTCTTTTTGAACGTTAATACGGTATCCTTTACCTGCTTCTATAGATAGATTTAGCCCCAACTTTTTAGCTAAATGACCCGACCAAGACCCAGCAGCCAATACTACCTCATCTGCAAAATAGCTTACTGTTTTTGTTTTTACCTCGTTAGGTTTTCCATTCTTCATCGTTATATCCAAAACTTCTTGATTTTTTAAAAGAGTGACCTCATTATTTACAAGATATTCTTTCATTCTTGTCATAAAATCTGAAGGGGTACTATGGCCGTCACACTCATAATGAATAGCTCCTTTAGCATTGATATTAATATCCGGTTCAATTTTTGAAACACCATCTTGATCTAACTCTTTTACTTCAAGACCCATAAACTTAGCTTTTTCAGATACCATCAACTCATGGTCTCTCTCCTTATTTGTCTGATATAACATTAATAAACCTTTTCTTTCCAAATGAAAAGAACCCAAATCTTCTGATTCCTTAATAGATAAGAAAAGTTCTCTACTCAAAACATTCACTTCTTTAATCACAGGAATGGCTTGCTCAACTTTTTGATGGGTAGCCGATTTTTTAAAATTCCATGCCCATTTTAAAAAGTCAACATCTAAACGGGGCTTCATATAAAATGGACTTGAAGAATTAAACATGTACCGCAGGCCGGTGGATATTATTCCTGGAGCTGCCATAGGTATGATATGACTCGGTGTTAAATAACCTGCATTTACATAAGAAGCACCTGCATCCATTGATGATTTATCAATTACAGTGACCTTACAGCCTTCCTTTTGAAGGTAATAAGCTGTGCACAAACCTACTACTCCTCCCCCTATAATGATTACTGATTTAGACATAATAAACCCAGTTTGTATTAGATTACTTGAAAACCATAAGCATATGGATCATTATCAGGGTCAATGGTAATCGTATTTTTACCGTAAACTTTTGCCCAACCTTTAACGCTAGGTATAATAGCCGGTTTATTCCCAATATCTGTTATGGACTCTACCCTACCAATAAAAGTAGAACCAATAAAACTTTCATGAACATAGTCTTCATTCAATTTTAATTTACCCTTAGCGTATAATTGTGCCAAACGTGCTGAAGTACCTGTACCACATGGAGAACGATCTATTGCTTTATCACCATAGAAAACTGCATTGCGTCCAGATGATTTTTCATCTAAAGGCTTACCTGTCCATAAAATATGAGAAACATTCTTTATGCTCGAGTTTTCAGGATGGATAAATTTATTAACGTATTTTTCATTAATTCTGTTTCGTAATTCTTTTGAAATCTGAACTAATTTAGTTGCAGAGAAATTATGCATTCCTGAAAAGTTTTCTTGAGGGTCAATTATTGCATAATAATTTCCACCATAAGAAACATCAAAAATAAGTTCACCAAGTTCTGGACAATTAATAGTTAGTTCCGAAGCGGCCAAGTAACTCTTTACATTAGTTAACTTCACCCATTCTACCTTATCCCTAGGTTGACTATACGCTATTTCCACAAGGCCAGCAGGAGTTTCCAACTTTATAAAGCCTTTTTTTTTGGGAGTTAGCAATCCATTTTCTATGGCAATAGTAATTGTTCCTATAGTACCATGCCCACACATCGGTAAACAGCCACTGGTTTCAATAAAAAGAACAGCAATATCATTTTCAGGGTTATTGGCTGGATAAAGAATGCTCCCACTCATCATATCGTGACCTCTAGGCTCAAACATTAATCCAGTTCTGATCCAGTCAAACTCTTTTAGAAAATGTAATCGTTTTTCACTCATGGTTTTCCCAATAAGTTTTGGCCCACCTTTTACAACCAATCTTACTGGATTACCACAAGTATGACCATCAATACATTCAAAAGTTGAAATTGCCATTTTTTACAGTACCTCTTTTGTCAGTTTACCATTTACCAGTCTTTCTATTTGTAAGGTATTCTCATTATTTAGAGCATCTGGCAATAAATGATTCGGCCAGTTTTGAAAACTAATCGGTCTCACCCATCTGTCAATAGCATGAATACCGACAGCAGTAAAACGACTATCCGTAGAGGCTGGGTAGGGTCCGCCATGTTGCATTGACGGGCATACTTCTACCCCCGTAGGAACTCCATTAAAAATTAATCGACCTACTTTGCTTTGTAATGTACTTACTAATACAGAGCTACTATCAATTTCACCATCCTCAGAAATTATGGTACCTGTTAATTGCCCTTCCATTGATTCAATGGCTTTTATCAACTCCTCTTCGTCTTTACAACTAACTATCATGGAGAAGGGACCAAAAACTTCTTGATGTAAGTCAGGATTTTTTATAAATTTTTCACCCGAAACTTTTACGACAGTTTGCTTTGCAAAATTAGGTTTGGTAGCAGCTTCAAAGTTCGCCAATACGCTTAAGCCATCTTGCTTCAGCATCACAGCCTTATTACGAGAATAGTTTGACTCTATTGCGGGGTGAAGCATACAAGAAGGGTCTATTTTTAATAGCTCTTCAGAAAGTACCTTAGTAAAGCTTTTTAAATTTTCATCATTTAGAGCAAACAAAAGCCCTGGATTAGTGCAAAATTGCCCAGTACCTAAAGTTATAGAACCAGCATAAGTCTTTGCCCAATCTTCTCCTTTTGAATGAAGTGCCTTTGGTAAAATTATTACAGGATTAACGCTACCCATCTCGGCAAAAACAGGAATTGGTTCTTTACGATTAGCAGCCATATCAAAAAGGGCTCTTCCTCCATTAATACTACCTGTAAAACCGACGGCTTTCGTCAATGGGTGATTAACTAATTGTTTTCCTACCTCAATACCACTGCTATTTAGATTAGAGAATACACCGTCTGGCATATTCGTTTTTTTAGCCGCATTGATAATTGCTTGAGCTACCAATTCACCTGTAGCTGCATGCATTGGGTGACTTTTCACAACTACTGGGCATCCAGCGGCCAAAGCACTGGCAGTGTCGCCTCCAGCAGTTGAATAAGCCAAAGGAAAATTGCTTGCCCCAAAAACAACTACTGGACCCAATGGGGCCATCATTTTTCTAATATCCACCTTTGGCAGAGGTTGTCTTTCTGGTATAGCGGTATCAATTGTTGCCTTTACCCAAGAACCCTCTTGTACAAGATTCGCAAAAGAACGCAGTTGGCCCATCGTTCTTCCTCGTTCTCCTTTTGCCCTTCCTTCTGGCAAACCTGTTTCGGCACAATAAGCAGCTATTAAAATATCGCCTAAAGCTTCAATTTCATCAGCAATAGTATTCAAAAACAACGCACGAGATGTACCAGAGGTTTTTTGAAATTCTTTGAAAGCCTTATCAGCTAACTTTAGAGCATTCTCAATCTCTTTTTCATTCGCCTCAAAAAACGTCCATTCATTTTCTTTATTTTCTATAGGACTAAAAGTTGTAAAGCTCTTAGTTCCCAAATTCGAAGGTGAATTTCCTATATAGTTTTTTCCAGTTATCATAAACTCAAAGTAATTTGTATTCGGGTAGCGCAGGTCGTGTAGCTACGCCTTCTTCAATTATTTTTAATACTCGTTTTCGCTCGTCACCATGTAAAGGTAATCGCGGTGCTCGAACATGCTCTGTTCCAATTTTAGTTGCCACTTCAGCTAATTTAATATTTTGCACCAATTGTGGGTTAATATCTAACTCTAATAAGGGTAAAAACCATCTGTAAATAGCAATTGCTTCATTTGCTCTACCAGCTTTTGCTAATTTATATATTGCTACAGTCTCAGCCGGAAATGCGCAAACTAGACCCGCTACCCAACCATCAGCGCCCATAAAAATACTTTCCAACCCGAGAGTGTCCACTCCTGTTAATACTTTTAAGCGATTTCCAAATCTTGATTTGATTCTCGTTATATTAGAAATATCGCGCGTTGATTCCTTTACGGCCTGAATATTTTTGCATTCCATAAGCTCCTCAAACATATCTAAGGTAACTTCAATTCCATAATCTACAGGGTTATTATAAATCATTATAGGAAGCTTAGTACAATTTGCCACTGTTTTGAAATAAGTAACTGTTTCATAACTATTGGCTTTATAACGCATTGGAGGTAACATCATCAATCCTTTCGCTCCACATTCTTCGGCAACTTTAGCAGCTTCAATAGCACCTTTTGTTGTTTGCTCTGCGATATTAATAATTACAGGTATCTTTTCTTGTACAATACGAACCGTTTCAATTATTAGTATTTTCTTTTCTTTATATGTTAGTGTGCTAGCCTCACCCAACGTGCCTCCCAAAATAATCGCCGATACACCGGCATCAACCTGAGCTTTTATATTAACCTCAAACATATCTAAATCCAATTCATCGTTTGAAGTAAATTTTGTCGTTACTGCGGGCATCACCCCTTCCCAATTTATGTGCATGATTTTAGGTTTTATTTTAAAATAAAAGTAAGCCAGTAATTTGAGTTTATTTAGTCAATATTTAACCACATTTTCTACTATTTTACCTGTTTTTAATAATTTTAATATATTTCAAGTTAATTTTTAACTAAATGAAAGTATTTCCTTTTACCATTCCAAAGAAACCAAAAGAGAATATTATTGTTCAAGAGGATGTAACCAAAACCTTTTTTGACCGATTACACCTTCACGCGGAAATTCAAATTAGTCATATCATATCAGGCAAAGGAAAACTTATTGTAGGTAATTCTATTTCTAGCTATAACGAAGGAGATACGTTTGCCATTGGAAGTAATGTCCCTCATCTTTTTCAAAGTTCAGAAAGCTCTGAAAAATCTCATATGATATCATTATTCTTTTTACCCAATGCTTTTGGTAATGATTTTTTTAACCTCCCAGAAATGGAGAATTTAAAAAGTTTTTTTAAAGAATTAAAGTTCGGTATTGCAATTATAAACCTTGAACCAAACTTATTTAAAAATATCACCAAAATTAAAAGTTCAAACAGAATTTTATTGTTCATGCAACTCATTGAACTCCTAAGAAGAATATCAAACAAAAAAAATACTGTTTTAAGTGAAAAACAATACTTAAAACGTATCTCAAATAATCATGGAACTAGGCTTCAGGTAATATTTGATTATGTCATTAAAAATTTCAACCAAAATATAACCTTAAATGAAGTTGCTGTTATGGCGCATATGAGTCCGAATGCGTTTTGCAGGTTTTTCAAACAACGTTGCAATAAGTCTTTTTTTACATTTGTTACTGAGGTAAGAGTGGCCCATGCCTGTGAGCTTTTGATAGAAAAAAATGATTTATCTATTGGTGAAATAGCCGTCAAATCCGGATTCAATTCTATTTCAAACTTCAATAAACAATTTAAAGCCATACAGGGTTTGAATCCCTCAAAGTATTATAAAAACCTCTTACAATACTAAAATTTGTTACTACAAGATTTGTTTACCTATTTTTGAAAACAACAAGAAAAGTAAAAATGAAAAAACTATTAGTATTTATTTTTGGGGCGCTAATTTCATGTAATTCCTCGCAAAAAACATTTGTTGAAAAGGTTGAGTCGAAACCAGCTGAAGATTTATCTAAGGTTTATGCTGCCACTATAACCGAAGAAGAGTTAAAAGAACATTTATACATCTATGCCTCTGACGAATATGAAGGTCGTGAAACGGGGCAACCTGGGCAGAAAAAAGCTGTAGATTACTTAAAAAAGCAGTACGAAAGTTTAGGTATTATTGCCGCAAAGAGCGATGGTGATTATATTCAAAAAGTTCCTTTAGAAATAAGTAAAGTACCCCAAGGTACACTTACTGCAAATGGTAATTCTTTTATAGTTGGTGAAGACATTCTTACCTTTTCAAGTGCGGTCGGCACCTATGATAATGTAGTTTATATTGGTTATGGTATTGAAGAAGACAACTATTCTGATTATAAAGATATAGAGGTTGAGGGCAAGCTTATCTTAATGAAATCTGGTGAGCCAATGAATGAAGATGGAACTTACATTATCTCTGGAACTTCTGAAAAATCGGTTTGGAGTAATATGTCGGAGGCCATGGGCAAGCGCGTCAAACTAGCCGCTGATAAAGGTGCTAAGGGTATTCTATATTATGACGAGCAAAACTTTGCAAGATACAATCGTTATTTTGAGTTTATGAAAACCAACGATAGTGGAAGAATGCAATTAAAAGCTGAACACAATGATGATTTTAACATCTTATTAAATCAAAAAGCAGCTATTTCGATTATGGAAACTATTGAAACAGATAACAAACCAAAAACTCTTGATACTCCAATTACATTAGCAATACAAAGCGAAGACAATCAAGTTGATTCTGAAAATGTTGCCGCAATGATTAAAGGTAGTACTAAACCCAATGAGTATATTATCATCTCATCTCACCTAGACCACATAGGGGTAAATGCTGATGGTCAAATAAACAATGGTGCCGATGATGACGGTTCAGGTACAGTTGCGTTATTAGAAATTGCTGAAGCTTTTAAAAATGCTGCAGATGAAGGCAAGGGTCCTGAAAGGTCCGTTGTTTTTTTACATGTAACGGGTGAAGAAAAAGGGTTGCTTGGGTCAAAATATTATACAGACTACAAGCCAATTGTGCCACTAGCGAATACCGTAGCAAATCTCAATATAGATATGATAGGCCGTATTGACCCAAAAAGAGAAGGTGATAGAAATTATGTTTATTTGATTGGGTCAGATAAGTTGAGTACTGAACTTCATGAGCTTTCTGAAGCGGTCAATTCAAAGTTCATGAATATTGAATTAGACTATACCTATAATGATGAAAATGACCCAAATAGATTTTATTACAGGAGTGATCACTACAATTTTGCAAAAAATAATATTCCTATTATTTTTTATTTTAACGGTACTCATGATGACTACCATAGACCAGGTGATACTCCTGATAAAATAAACTACGATTTATTAAAGAACAGAACACAATTGGTATTTCATACCGCATGGGAGGTTGCAAACAGAGCTAAGAAGGTTCTCGTTGATAAGGCTACGAAATAGCTAAAAAAATCACTAAGCAGCTTAAATTGAATTCGTTAAGAATTATTCAAGTTGATGTTTAAAATCATAAAAGCCCTAACGATATGTTAGGGCTTTTATTTATCACTTTGGGTGGAAGACCGGGTTCGAACCGGCGACCCTCGGTACCACAAACCGATGCTCTAACCAGCTGAGCTACAACCACCATTTAAAGCGGTTGCAAAGATAATTTTTTTTACCCATGAAACAAAACTCTTCTCCTAATTCTTGAAGTGTTATTTTTTGTTTATTTTTCTACTGAAGAATGTTCTTAAAAATTCTATTTAAAAGTTTTCCATGAATTCATATTGCATAAGCGCTAACATTGTACAAAAGTTATTCTTATCAATATTTATTTTCTTTTCATTTATTCAACTTACCTATTCGCAACAACTGCGTATTGACAGTCTTTTACAAAAAAGAACATTCTATGAAGAGAACTTAAACAATTTTAAAAAAGACACCAATTACATTAAAAACCTATATAATTTAGCTAGAACATATGTGTACTTAAATCATGATAGTACAACTACAATAGGCCAGAGAGCACTAAGACTTAGTGAAAATATCAAATTCAATAAAGGAATTGCAGGTTCAAAATTAGCCTTAGGAATATCTCATATTTTTGAAGGTAATTTTGAGAAAGGCTTTAAAGATTCGGAAGAAGCCCGAGAGATTGCCTCAACTATAAACGCCGATACCATTTATTTAAAAAGTTTGAATGCAATTGGTATGGGGCATTTTATGAAATCAGAGTATGCTGAAGGATACAGGTATTGTCAAATGGGAAGACAAAAGGCCTTAGACCTTAACAATCACGAAATGTCGGTTATGTTTAACATGAATTTGGCCACCTCTTTTGCGATACTTAACGATCCTGAACAAGCCTTACCATATTACAAAGAATGCTTAAGGCTTCTTGAAATAAAAAAAAATCTTGGTGAACTAGCACAAGTAAAAAGTAACATGGGCTACATGTTCATTAAAACCAACGAAATACAAAAAGCAAAAAAATATTTAAAAGAAGCTATTGTAGAATTTAAAAAAGTTCAAAATACTCCTTGGCAGGCATTCGCTCAAATAAACTTAGGCGAAGTTTCTATTATTGAAAAAGAATATGACTCTGCCATTCAGCAATTTAAAGATTCAAAAAAAATGCTTCAAAGTATTTATGACCCGCAACGTAAAGCCGAAGCTTGTTTAGGTCTTTCTGAAGCCTATCTATTAAAAAATGATTTGGTCAAGAGCGAACTAAGTGCTTTAAAAGCAGATAGCATATCTAAATCAATTCAATTTTATGATGGCTTAATTAGAGCAAATAATATTCTGTACAAAATAAACAAAGCTCAAAACAAAACAGAAAAGGCAATTACTTATTTAGAAACTTATAGGCGTCTTTCAGATTCTATTGAAATAGCTGAAAACAAGACTAAATTTTTAATGTTAGACGCTCAAAATAATTACGAAAAAGAACAAACTAGAATAGCAAATGAGAATATCAAAAAAATTGAAACACAAAAAACAATCACTAATCTTTCTATCATCTTAATAATTTCTTCTTTAATCATTTTATTTTTAATTAGAAGAAATATTCAAACTCAAAAGAGGGCCAACACCGAACTTGTCAAAATTAACGAAGCAAAAGATAAAGTGTTTTCAATTGTAGGTCATGACCTTAAAACACCAATAAGCACATTACAGGAATTATTAGTGCTTTATAAAAATGACGCAATTACTGAAGAACAAATAGCGGAAATAACTCCAAGATTAAAAAACAATGTGGACCATAGTGCTTTTACACTAAATAACTTGTTGTTTTGGGCCCAAAATCAAATGAACGGAGTTTCTATTGTTAAACCTGAAACAATAAAAATTAAAGCTAAAGCTAAAGAAATTGTTGCTCTTTATCAAGAGCAAATAAATCATAAAAACATCATGATTGAATGCAATTGTTCTGACACCATGACCGTTTTTATGGATGAAGAACATTTGAATATAATTTTGAGAAATATTATCTTAAACGCGATTAAGTATTCAACTAAAGATGGAAAAATAATTTTCAATAGCCAAGATTATGCGGAAAATCAGATAATTTTTAGTGTTTGTGATAATGGTGTAGGAATGAACAAATCATTTATAAATCAAATTTTAAATAATCACAGCACGGTCTCTAAACCCGGCACCTTAAACGAAAAAGGCACAGGCCTAGGTTTAAAAATTTGTCAAGATTTACTAGCTGCCAATAATGGTGGGCTGCATATTGAAAGTAGTCTTGAAAACGGCAGTTGTTTTGAGATGAAATTACCGAAGTGAAAATCTGTTACTTTAAATAAAAATCATTAATATTAAGTTGTCGTTAGGCCAAAAAGCGATTCAACTTTTGATAAAAAATTCTTTTTTACTAGTCTTAATCTTAATTAGTCTCAATCTAATTTCTCAGACAAAAGAAAGAGATAGTCTTTTGACTAAAGTCTCTAAATATGAATCTGAGAAAGACTTTAGTGAAAAATATATTGATGATTTAGTACTTCTCTCCTATCAATTTAGATACAAAAGGCCTGATAGTCTAAAATTATATGCCACCAAAGCTCTAAGAAATAGTAAGCTTCTTGATTATAAAAAAGGAGAGGCAAGTGCATTACTGCGATTAGGAGACTACTACTCAGATATAGGTAAATTAAATGTAGCTGTTGAATATTTTGAAAAAGCTAAAAAAATTGCAAAATCAGAAAATGATTTTGCCTTGCTAGTAGATACATATAAGAGTGAAGCTTTACAACAAGTCTTTAGCGGTAAATCTAGAGAAGCAGTAATGACTTATTATCAAGGGATTACTCTTGCAAAAGACCATGAGCTATTTGAGCAAGAAGGGTTACTTCGTCATAATTTAGGTTTTTTTTACTGGTTAAATAAACTATATGACGATGCCGAAAAAGAATATTTAATTGCTGATAGTCTTTGGATACTTATTAAAGATAAAAATCATAAAGCAGCGACAATGTCTAATATAGCATTGAACGCTATTGATAAAAAAGACTTTGAATTGGCAAAAAGGTATTCCGACATGTGTGTTGCCACTTTTAAAGAAGATCAACCACTATGGTTTTCAAGAGCTCAAAGAGTTCAGTCCAGATGGTATTTGGAGCAAAGATTATACGATGAAGCACTATTAAGGAATCTAGAATCAGAAAAAATATTAAATACCTTAAACAATTCCAGGGATCAATTAGAAGTTGATATTCTTTTTACGCGTATTTATCTTGAATTAAATGATTTAGAAAATGCTACAAAAAAATCTGCAACTGCCTTTAATACAGCACAAAAAGTTAAAGATATTAATAGTCTTTTACAGTGCTATGAAAATTTAGAAAAAATAGAACGTAAAAAGTCAAATACGGCTAAGGCACTATTTTATTTAGAACAATACAAGTCCGTAAAAGATTCTTTAAATTCAAAGATTGGCAACAATAGTATTAGGTTAGCTAAGGCTAAACTTGACTTTGAAAGAAACCAAGCAGATTTACTTCAAGCAAATCAAAAAAAGCTTGAAAAACAAAAGGTTATTGCCGGAACATCTCTAGGTCTCGTGAGTATATTCATGATTATAATATTTTTAATTTTTAAAAACTCGAAGAGTCAAAAAAAAATAAATGATGAGCTCACTAGGCTAAATGATTCAAAGAATAGAGTCTTCTCAACCATTGGTAACGATTTAAAACAACCTATAAGTACTTTACAAGAATTATTAAGACTTTATAGAAAAAAAAATATCACCGCCAAAGAACTCAAAAACATCACTCCAAAGCTTAAAGAAAATGTTGACGATAGTGCAATCTCACTAAACAACCTACTATTCTGGGCACAAACCCAAATGAAAACTCTAAGGGTGGTGCCCGAGGTAATCTATCTAAAAGAAGCTTTCAATGAAATATGCTCAATTTACCAAGAACAAATAATCAAAAAAAATATTAATATTCAGTGTTCAATTCCAAAAAACACAATAGTTTTCGTAGATAGGGAGCATTTAAATATCATACTAAAAAATATTATCTCAAATGCTATAAAATTTTCAAATAGTAATAAAAAAATAACTTTTGATGTTTTGCAAAGTCTTAGAACAACTCAAATGTTAATTTGTGATAAAGGAATTGGCATGGATAAAGAAATAGTTTCTAAAATCTTGTCAAAAGAAAATATACCCTCCGCCAACCGCACAAATAATGAAAAGGGTACTGGTCTTGGCTTGATTATTTGTCAAGAATTATTAGAATTAAATAAAGGGAGGTTGGAAATTGAAAGTGAACCGAATAGAGGTAGTTGCTTTTACATCACCCTCCCCAATTAGTAATAACAATCTTAAAAAGATTATTTGGTATATGAATAGAAACCATACTCTTTTACTAATTACTTTTTTTACTGGTATTATTTTTTCAATATCTCAAACAAATACAGTTGAATTCTTAGAGGAAAAGAAACAAGAATTAGAACAAAATACAGTTTTTGAGCGCGATACATCTTACATAAACATCCTAAATGAGCTTGCCTTTGAAATTGCATATTCAGATTCAAATCAGATGAAATTATATGCAACAAAGGCAAAAGAACTAAGTAAAAAAATAAATTATACCAAAGGCTTGCTTGAAGCACAAAACAATCTTGCTGATTATCTAATGTTAGCTGGGGAACTAGACCAATCATTAGCTGAACATGAAAAGGTAATTCAACAAGCTAAAACAAATGATGAAAAATTCACAGCCTTAAGAAGTTTAAACTCCAAGGCTTATATCTATAACCAAAAAGCAAACTACCCTGCTTCTTTTGAAGAGCTCAATAAAGGGTTAGAATTAGCAGAAGACCTCAACAACCCGTTATACAAATTAAAATTAAACATGAACCTGGGTAATTTAATGGCCTATTTAAACGAAACGGAAGAGGCATTAAGTTACTATCAAAAATGTTTAAATACAGAAATAGATGAGTCTTCTTCTTTTGTCAAAGCCGAAGTGCTAGCCAATATGAGTTATACTTATTTTATGATTGATGATACAGATTCTTCATTAGATAGATTATTTCAGGTAATCCCAATTTTTAAAGAGAAAAAAGCTGATGATTGGTTGGCATATGCTTATTTGGTGATGAGTTCGAACTATATAAAAAGACAAGAACTTGACCTCGCCTTTAAATACCTTAAAAAAAGTGATTCGCTACAAAAAAAAATCGAAGATCCGAGAGGACTATCAGATTTAAACATAACACAAGCCGAATACTATCTCAATAAAAACCAGCTAGAAATGGCTGAAGAAAAAGGACTTTTAGCCCAAAAAAAATCAAAAAAAATTAATTATTTCAATGGGGAAATTGCAAGTGCTGAAATTTTGACCAAGATATATAATGAGAAAAAGAACTACGACCAAGCACTTGGCTATAATCTCTTAGCTACAAGGTTAAAAGATTCAATTCAAATAGTAAACAATAAGAACAAACTTGCCATTCTTAAAGTCAAAACTGAGCTCGATAAACAAAAGCAGCAAGAAATTTTCACTATTAAAGAAGAGTTGAATCAACAAAAAGCTGTCATTTTGATTACAGCGCTTTTGCTATCATTTCTATTTATCTTATTGATTATTGTAAGAAGAAATGGTAGAAAGCAGGCCAGAATAGCTGCTGAATTACAAAGCATGAATGCCGTAAAAAATAAAATATTTGCAATCATTGGTCATGATTTAAAAGCACCAATAGGCACTTTACAAGAATTACTTAGCCTTTACAAACAAAAAGATATAACGGTTGAAGAGTTTAGAAATATTACCCCACAACTAAAAGCAAATGTTGATTATAGTGCCTTTTCTTTAAACAATCTTTTCCTTTGGGCACAAGCCCAAATGGAAGGCATTAAAACCAATCCTGAAAATGTAAATGTTAGAAATAGTATTGAGTCAATAAACCATTTATATCATGAACAATTAAAACAAAAGGGCATTTTACTCGAATTTGATTTTCCCGATGAAGTCAGTGTTTATTTTGACAGAGAGCACTTGAATATCATTTTGAGAAATCTAATAGCAAATTCTATTAAATATTCGTTTAAAAATCAAAAAATCACACTGGGCTGCAGCAGTAATAATGATAAAATAAAAATTACCATTTGTGATACTGGGATTGGGATGGATGATGAACTTATTGCAAATATATTAAATGGTAAAACCCGACATTCGAGACCTGGCACAAATAAAGAAAAAGGTACAGGGCTTGGACTCGAGATTTGTCAACAATTATTAATTCTTAATAATGGTGAATTAGAAATCGAGAGTCGACCGGATGAAGGAAGCTGTTTCTATATTACATTACCTAAAACCTAAATCATCGACAAAATACACATTAACCTCGATAAAACACACAAAAAAAGCCGGTTCACAACATAAATTGGTTCTTCAGATTCTTCTAATCTAATTTTATCGTTAATTAATCTGGCAAGATGCCATTAATGTCGACAAACTTTAAAATTACTACTTTCCCATTCAGATTATATAGTATTATACTGGTACTATTTATTCTGAATATTCCTGTCTTGAAATCCCAGCAATCATCAATTGATAGTTTGAAGGGGGAAATAGCCAAGTTTCAAAAAAAACACGCTGATTTTGATAAGGATACTACTTACATCAATCTAATAAATGATTTAGCTGATAACTATCGCTTCGTAAAAGCGGATAGCCTGTTAGTGCTCTCAAAAAAAGCTTTAGAGCAAAGTAAAAAACTGAACTACCTCTTTGGAGCAACAAAAGCACTTAATTCTTTAGGAGATTATTATTCTGATAAAGGTGAAGGTATTAAAGCAATAGCTTACTTAAACAGCGCTCTAGAGATTGCAGATTCCATTCAAAATTTACAATTAAAGATAGGGCTCTTAAACGATTTAGGAACTGAATATTCATATACCGGAAACTATGAAAAGGCCTTAAAAAGTTATTTAGAAGGTATTGATTTGGCAACTCCAATCAATAACCAGTTAATGTTGTCAATTCTGAATGAAAACATTGCCGCTCTTTACGCTTCTCAAAAAGAATTTGAACAGGCTTTAAACTTTTACAAAAAGGTAAAACGCTATAACGAGCAATTAGGTGATGATATCATCTCAGCAGAAAGCATGAGCAACCTGGCTGAGTTATATGCCGACATGGGCAACTTTGAGTATGCCATGTTTAATATTAACCAAAGTATTTCAACATTTGAGAAACATGGCATATATGATTGGTTAGCCTTTGCCTATAGTGTAAAAGGGGGTATCTATTTAGAACAAAAAAAATATAAATGGTCACTTTATTGGTTTGATCAAAGTAATGTTCTTCATGAAAACTTGGAAGATGATAGAAGTAGAATTGATTTGTTAAACGGACTGGCTCAAGCTTATCTTGGTCTAGAAATTGACTCGACATCATCGCAATACGCTCACGAAGGGTTTGAAATTTCAAAAAAGATACAATCTCTTGAAGGGCAAAAGAACTGCGCACAAACACTTTATAAAATAAGTAAGAATAATAACGACTACGAAACTGCTTTAGATTATCACGAAGTTTTTCAAAAATTTTCAGATTCACTCTCTAGAGATGAAAATAAAAAAATACTAACCCTTCTAAAAACGAAATTTAATTATGATCAGCAAAAGCAAGAATTGATTGAAGCAAATGAAAAAGCCTTAGCTAAGCAGCGTAATTTAATAAATATAGCGCTAGCCGTTCTCTGTATTGTTCTAGCGATTGCAATTCCATTATATTTTAATCAAAAGAAGCAAAAGCGCTTATATAAAGAATTAAAAATAAAAACAAAAAGTTTAAGAGAGCGAGAATCAGAATTAAATGAAATTAATAAAACAAAAGACAAACTATTTTCTATTATTGGACATGATTTAAGGGGACCAATTGGTGCACTACAGGGCATTTTAAAATTATTTTCATCTGGCGAAATCGCAAAAGAAGAGTTTTATTCCTTTGTACCGAAGTTAAAGTCTGATGTTGATCATATTCTATTTACGCTTAATAATTTATTGACTTGGGGCTACGCCCAAATGAACGGTACTACTACGCGACCTAAGATTGTTTGTTTTAATAAATTAGTTGACAACAACATTAACTTTTTATCTGAACTTGCAGCAACAAAATCTATCAAACTAATAAATCAACTACCTGAAAACCCTATGGGTTATTTTGATGAAAACCACATTGATATCGTTGTGAGAAATTTAGTAAGTAATGCTATTAAATTCACCCCTGACAATGGTTTAATCACCATACAAGCTGAAGAAGATAAGAATTTTTGGAAAGTCTCTGTTAGGGATACTGGCATTGGAATGGACAAAAAAACCTTAGAAAAGGTTTTCAACGACAATTCAAACCTAACTACTTATGGGACTAATAATGAAAAAGGTACGGGCTTAGGTCTTACATTGTGTAAAGAAATGGTACTAAAAAATAAAGGTGAAATTTGGGTAGAAAGCGCGCCGCAAAAAGGCTCGACTTTTTTCTTTACCATACCCAAAGTGGTAAAAAAATACAAAAAGACAGGTTAAATTAAATCACTTATTCGATTTACAGCGACATAACGTTCAACCGTAAACCCTTCGGCATGAGCAACTCCAATCAATCTTCCTAAATCTCTAGCTCTATAATTGACACTATCAATAAAGTTCTTGCTGCTTATTGGAGTTTCAGGCTCATCACTACTAGGGTCGTAAAATTGAGAACTATATGCCAAGATGGCCTCTGTTTTCTTTTCAATGTAATCAGAAACATCAACAACAAAATCAGGTTCTAGATTTTTCCATTGAATATAGTGGTATACCAATTTAGGTCTCCAAGGATTCTGCCATTGGTCATCGCCACCAATCTTTGTATCAATCTTTACCAATCCGCTTAAAAAACAAGCATCACTGACCAACTTAGCTCCTTTACCATGGTCGATATGCCTATCATCTATAGCATTACAAAGCACAATCTCTGGCTGGTATTTACGCACCATTCTAATGATTTCTAATTGATGCGATTTGTCATTCACAAAAAAGCCGTCAGAAAACTCTAAATTTTCACGGACAGATACTCCTAATATTTTACCGGCTTCAGCAGCTTCTTTGTCTCTAATTTCCGCAGTTCCTCTAGTTCCAAGTTCTCCGCGGGTCAAGTCAACAATACCAACTTTTTTACCATTAGCAACTTCCTTTGCAATGGTTGCACCAGCACCTAATTCAGCATCATCAGGATGCGCGCCAAATACCAATATGTCTAACTTCATTATGTCAATACCGTATTTGATTTCACTTCTACTAGAGCCTGTTCAATATCGGCTATCAAATCTTCAACCTCTTCTATCCCTACTGAAAATCGAATCAGACCATCCCTAATACCTTGTTTTTCCCTATCCTCTTTGCTCATAAGTGCGTGTGAAGTCAATACAGGAGAAAGCATAGTGCTTTCTACGCCTGCAAGGCTCATCGATGGTTTTATCAATTGCAATGTTTTCATAAACTCAGAAGCATTAAAATTTTCTTTTAATTCAAAAGACAGCATACCACCAAAACCACTCATTTGCGAATTAGCCAAATCATAATCTTCATGAGACTTTAAGCCAGGATAATAAACGGCGTCAATGTCATCATTATTTTCGAGAAACTGCGCCATATGCAGTGCATTGGCGTTTTGCGCTTTTACTCGTAAAGCCATAGTTTTTAAACTACGTTCTAATAACCAAACGGTCTGATCACTTAAACTTCCACCAAAACATATTGAAGATTGCCAAATAGTATTAATGTGTTCTTGTGAAGCTGCCACTGCACCTGCGCAAATATCAGAATGCCCACCCATATATTTTGTTGCACTATGAATTACAATATCAATACCGAAGTCAATCGGGTTTTGATTGATAGGGCTGGCAAAAGTATTGTCAATCATTGTGACGATTCCTTTTTCTTTAGCCAAATTTGCCACGGCATTCATATTAGTTATAGTAAGTAATGGATTTGAAGGTGTTTCAATATAAATAACCTTTGTATTTGGTTGAATTTCATTTTCTAAATCTTCAGCACTCCATCCTTCCGAAAAAGAATACGAAATTCCATATTTCTCTAATTGGGTAACTGCAAAATTATAAGTTCCGCCATATAAAGTTTGCTGAAAAACAATATGGTCTCCTGTTTTCAAAAAAGCCATCAAAGCATGACTTATGGCAGCCATACCACTTCCATAAATCAAAGCGGCTTCAGTATGTTCTAAAGCTGCTATCTTTTTACACAAACCCTCTTGGTTTGGTGTATTAAAATAGCGAGGGTAACGTTTTACTTCAACATCTTCAAAGGCATATGAAGTACCCATGTATAATGGTGAAACAGCTCCTTTAAACTGCTCATCTTTTACCTCGCCGACATGTGTGCAAATGGTGTTGATTCCTTTTCTTTTATTCGTCATTTCCATTAAATCTTTAAAAGCTTAAAGTTAACAAAATCCCTAGTAACAAGATATTGTAATATAATCAGTAGTACAATTTTGTTTTAGACTTTAAATTGTTTCCAATTTCCTTTTCTAAACCAAATCATGGCTATTGTTGCCAGCAAAACCTCAGCAGCTGTAATTGCTATAAAAACACCTTTAGCGCCAAAATCAAAAATAAATGCAAGGCTATAAGCTAATGGTAGTTGAAATAACCAAAAAGCGATTAAATTGATCTTGGTCGGGGTTTGTGTGTCGCCCGAACCGTTAAAAGCCTGCGTGACCACCATGCCGTAAGCATAGAAAATATACCCTAAGGCAATAATTTGAAGGCATAATCCGCCATTCTCAATAACACTTGGAGTATCATTGAACCAACCGACAATCTCTTTAGCAAAAAGTAAATAGATTATAGAGACCAAACCCATAAATATGGCATTGTACTTTCCGGTTTTCCAAACTGATATTTCGGCACGTTCTGGTTGTTCTGCTCCTAAATTCTGTCCTACCAAAGTGGCGGCGGCATTGCTCATACCCCATGATGGCATCAATGTAAATAGCATTACGCGAATAGCAATTGTATAGCCTGCCAAAACCTCACTACCAAATTCGGAAATGATTCGCATTAAAAACACCCAACTTGATGTTCCAATTAGAAATTGGGCAATACCACCAATCGATACTTGAATAAGGTTGCTCATTACTTTGATATTCAACACAATATCTTTAAGTACCAATTTAATTTTACCCCAACCAAAAAAGAGAACTCCTAATTGAAAAAGAACGGCAGTGCCACGACCAATATTGGTGGCAACAGCAGCACCCATAACCCCCAATTCTGGAAAAGGCCCCCAACCGAAAATAAACAATGGGTCTAGGATAATATTCAAGCCATTAGAGAGGACTAGTGTCCACATGGCAATTGAGGCATCACCAGCACCTCTAAAGATTGCATTGATTAAAAAGAGTAATAAAATGGTTATGTTTCCTCCGATGAGCCACTTTGTATATCCTGAACCTTCGGCAATCAAATCTGGTTCTGCCCCCATGAGTTGCAAAATCTCTTTTGAAAAAAGAAAACCAAATACGCCAACGACCAAAGCCACTAATATCCCCAAGAAAATAGCTTGTACAGCTGCATTACGGGCGCCTTGAATATCTTTCTGCCCTACTCTACGGGCAACAACTGCAGTTGCAGCCATACTTAACCCTATGGCTACGGCATAGACCAATGTGATTACAGATTCTGTAAGACCAATTGTTGCTACAGCATTCACGCTTACTTGAGAAACATATGCAATATCAACTAGAGCAAAAATACTCTCCATGAGCATTTCTAAAATCATAGGAACTGAAAGCATGAAAATTGCTTTGCGAATACTTCCAGTAGTAAACTCTGGTTCTTTGCCTGTTACAGCTATAACAAAGTAATTAAAAAGCTTTTTTATAGATAAAGATTCTTGTGATGTCATTAGGTATGAATTATGTTATTGAAAGAGAAATGATGAACTATAACCAAACGGGAATTTGGTTAATTAAATCGCACTGCGATAAAGACATCTATACTGAACACAATTCTTATAGCTTCATAATGAAACAAATATGATAAAAAAAAAGATGTAAACTTAAAATCTACATAAAAATCGACTTAGAATTTGTAATATG
>Ga0316204_10000998_pt1 | contig 86297 bp, 81 predicted proteins | sample 6monrhotite_MG_2_FD_205661 | JGI IMG/M metagenome (GOLD analysis project Ga0316204, IMG submission 205661) | Microbial mat bacterial communities from mineral coupon in-situ incubated in ocean water Damariscotta River, Maine, United States -... | ecosystem: Environmental > Aquatic > Marine >... | reverse complement strand
TTAAGAAGTTTAAACCTAAGAAAGAAAATAATAAGAAAGACTAGACTATGAAAAAGCTCGAGTTGTTTTAATGGCTAATATAATCGCTAATAATAACTATTCAAGTAAGTCATCAATTCCCTCAATAAGCGTATCAATTCTTTAGATACAATATTCTAAATCTTATTCGTAATTTTGTACCCTATTTAAATACAAAATGAAAAGAGTAATTGTAGGACTTTCTGGAGGAGTAGATAGTAGTGTAACGGCATATTTGCTTAAAGAGCAAGGATATGAAGTTATCGGATTGTTTATGAAGAATTGGCATGATGATTCTGTAACCATCTCTAACGAATGTCCATGGTTAGAAGATAGCAATGATGCAATGATCGTTGCTGATAAGTTAGGTATTCCTTTTCAAGTTGTTGATTTAAGTGAGCAATACAAGGAGCGTATCGTTGATTATATGTTTAATGAATACGAGAAAGGAAGAACTCCGAACCCTGATATTTTATGTAATAGAGAGATCAAATTTGATGTTTTCATGGATATCGCTATGAACCTTGGAGCAGATTATGTTGCTACAGGTCATTATTGTCGAAAAGCAGAAGAGAAGATTGGTGGAAAAATGATCTATAAACTTTTGGCGGGAAAAGATGTGAATAAAGATCAATCTTACTTCCTCTGTCAATTGTCGCAAGAGCAATTATCAAAAGCTTTATTTCCAATAGGTGAGTTAACCAAACCTGAAGTGCGCGAAATTGCTAAAAAAGCAGACCTCATTACTGCAGAGAAAAAAGATTCTCAAGGATTGTGTTTCATTGGAAAAGTGAGATTGCCAGAATTCTTACAACAAAAGCTGCAGCCTAAAGAAGGTGTTATTGTGCAAGTAGATGCGAATGCGAAACCTTTCCAACGTGAAATTCCTGCATTTAGTGATAAGCATGAAGAACTTGACTTTTTTGCAACCAAGTATCAATATGCAGAGGAGGATGGTAAAGTAGTAGGTAAACACCAAGGAGCACACTATTTTACGAAAGGACAACGTAAGGGATTGGCTGTGGGTGGTACCAAAGAACCGCTGTTTGTAATTGAAACTAATGTTAAAGAAAATGTGATCTACACAGGAGAAGGAAAGAATCATAAAGGGTTATACCGAAGTGTGCTATTTGTTTCTGATAAAGAATTGCATTGGATTCGTGAAGACTTAACCTTGCAGGTTGATGAAACCATGAAGGTTGAAGCGAGGATACGTTATCGTCAAGCTTTGGAAAAAGCAACACTCTATAAGGTTGATAATGGACTGTTTGTGGAGTTTGAAAATCCACAATCTGCCATTCAAGAAGGACAGTTTGTGGCATGGTATAAAGATGATGAACTGTTGGGCTCTGGAGTTATTTCTTAATTTTTTTTTGATTGTTGTAAAAAGCAGTATTTTAGACCTATGCTAAGAATATTGCTAATTGGTTGTCTGTTTTTTTGTATTTCTGTTGAAGGACAAGAAGACGCCTGGGTATATTTTACAGACAAGCCTAATGCAAACACATACTTAAATAGCCCTACGTCAATATTGAGCCAAAGAGCATTAGATAGAAGACAAAAACAAAATATTTCTTTAGACACGAGAGACGCTCCCATAGAGCAAACTTATTACAGTACTATAGAAAATGTGAGTGATATTACCATCATGGCTAAATCTAAGTGGCTAAATGCTGTTCACGTTAGAGGAAGTGAGGCAAACATTGAAAACCTGATGAACACATTTTCTTTTGTAGCTTCTATTGATTTTGCTGATAAATCACTGAACAATAGACCTGCGAGTCAGCAACAAGAAGGGAACCATTTGAATAAATTGGTTACACATCAAAATTTTAATTACGGAAATGCAACGAATCAAATAGAAATGTTGAAAGGTGACTATTTGCATCAACAAGATTATACAGGTGAAGGAATGATCATTGCAGTTTTAGATGCAGGTTTTCCAAACGTTAACACCTTAGGCGCTTTTCAACGATTACGGGATAATAATAGGATATTGGGAGGATATAATTTTGTAGAAAGAACAAGTAACTTTTATACGAGAAACTCTCATGGCACACACGTATTATCAGATATAGGAGGGTATATAGAAGGACAGTTTGTAGGTACAGCTCCAGATGCATCGTTCTATTTATTTATAACGGAAGACTTCCAAAGAGAGAACCCATTAGAAGAAAGTTTATGGGTAGAAGCCGCAGAAAGAGCAGATAGTTTGGGAGTAGATGTAATCAACACTTCACTAGGATATTCCACTTTTGACAATAGTAATTATAATTACACCTATGCCGATATGAATGGGCAAACGACATTTATTACCAGAGGTGCAGAAATTGCTGCTACAAGAGGAATGCTTTTAGTGAATTCTGCTGGAAACTCAGGAAACAGTGCATGGTTCTATATTACTGCACCAGCAGATGCGGCATCCATATTGACTGTAGGTGCTGTGAATGCTTCCGGAAATTTAGTTTCATTCAGTTCTAGAGGGCCTACTTCAGATAATAGAACAAAGCCAGATGTGATGGCACAGGGGAGTTCATCCGCTATCGTTAATTATATTTCTGGAGTACCAGTAGGAGCTAGTGGAACCTCATTCTCTTCGCCTATTATGGCCGGAGTGGTAACCTGTCTATGGCAGGCATTTCCCAATAAAACAGCAGCAGAGATTATAGCAGTGGTAAAAATGAGTGGAGATAGGGCAGATAACCCTGATAATAATTATGGATATGGAATTCCAAACTTTCAAACGGCATTCGCCAGTTTAACAAGCGAGAACGATATAGCGCTCTCAAATGTTTATATATATCCAAACCCTACTAGTAGCCAACTTTCTTTTACGTTTACAAATAGCTTAGGAGACTATCAAGTTGATGTATATAATGTATTGGGGAAAAGAGTAAAAACGTATACCAATTTAACTACAAACATGATTGATGTATCTCAGTTGTCCAGAGGAGTATACATTCTGAAAATAACACATCAGTCAGAATACAAAACTTTTAAGCTTGTTAAAAGATAAATGACAAATAAAATAACAGATCTTTTCGGTATTAAGTACCCAATTGTTCAAGGAGGAATGATTTGGGTAAGCGGATGGAAATTAGCTTCGGCAGTAAGTAATGCAGGAGGATTAGGGTTAATAGGGTCAGGATCTATGTATCCGGAAGTATTAAGAGAACACATCCAAAAATGTAAAAAAGCAACTGACAAACCTTTTGGTGTAAATGTTCCTATGTTGTATCCTCAAATTGAGGAAATTATGGATATTATAGTAGAAGAGGGAGTGAAGATCGTTTTTACTTCAGCAGGAAACCCTAAAACCTGGACATCGTTTTTAAAAGAGAGAGGCATTACGGTTGTACATGTGGTAAGCTCTGTGAAATTTGCATTAAAATCAGAAGCTGCTGGAGTAGATGCTGTGGTCTGTGAGGGATTTGAAGCAGGAGGACACAATGGAAGAGAAGAAACAACAACGTTCACATTAATTCCGATGGTGAAAGAACAATTAAGCATTCCTGTAATTGCAGCAGGAGGAATAGGATCGGGGAGAGGAATGTTGGCAGCAATGATATTGGGAGCTGATGGTGTGCAGGTAGGAAGTCGTTTTGCCGCGACCATAGAATCTTCGGCACATGATAACTTTAAGGAAACTATTGTGAATGTGAAGGACGGAGATACGCAACTAACATTAAAGGAGTTAGCACCGGTTAGATTGGTGAAAAATCACTTCTATAATCAAGTCCAAGAGTTATATCAGCAAAATCCAACAATAGATCAGATTAAAGAATTGCTGGGTAGGGCTAGAGCCAAAAAAGGGATGTTCGAAGGAGATTTGGACCATGGTGAGCTTGAGATAGGGCAAATTGCAGGGTTAATACACGAGATTAAATCTGCTAAAGAAGTCTTAGAAGATATTATCTCGGAGTTTGAAAGCGTAAAGAACCAGTTCTAATGGACGGAAGAAACAGAAAAGACGTACAAATAGGAGGTGAAGTTCTTATCGTTCAGAAGCATCATCAACGAACTGGTGAGTTAACAGAAGGAATTGTAAAGAGAATTCTAACCAATTCTTCTAACCACCCACATGGAATTAAAGTACAATTAACTTCAGGTATTGTTGGTCGGGTGAAAAAAATTGCTAAATAATTCTAAATAAAAGAAAATCAATATTTTATGCGTTACTAAATATATTTAGCGTAATTTTGCCGCTCAATAAATAAATTGCTTATAATAAAATAAGCAATACATTAAAACAATATTATGAGTAAAGGTACCGTAAAATTTTTCAACGAATCTAAAGGATTTGGATTTATCGTAGAAGAAGGAAACAACAGCGAACATTTTGTACATGTATCAGGTTTGATTGATGAAATTCGTGAAAACGATGAAGTTGAATTTGACTTACAAGATGGACGTAAAGGATTAAACGCAGTAAATGTAAAAGTAATTTAATATATACTAGTTAATTTTTAATAAAGGCCTATCAGTACTGATGGGTCTTTTTTTTGTTATTCCTTATAAAAGCAACTCAAAAGTTGCATATAATAGAAATTGATAGTATTTTAGCAACCGTAAAGTTGCATATTAATTTAAAACTATACTCATGAAAGATGTAATTAGTAAAGAGCACGTATTTAATCAACCTATCGATAAGATATGGAGCGCCATTTCGGTGGCAGAAGAAATTTCTACTTGGTTTATAAGGGCGGACTTTAAAGCAGAAAAAGGATATCCATATACTTTTTTTGCTAAAAAAGATGAAGACTGTACCGATATAACAGGCATCGTAAAAGAGTCTGATCCTTATACACTATCTTATACTTGGATGGTACAAGGCACAGAGGCAGAAACACAGGTGACTTGGAAATTAGAAAAGGTGGAAAATGGAACGAAGTTATATTTGGAGCATTCAGGAATTTCTAGTTATGGAGGTGAAACAGCAGTAAAGATGTTTGAAAGCTTTAATGGTGGTTGGGACAACTGTATAAACGAACTATCTTCGTATTTAAAAGATACAGTACATGCAGGATAAAATTACCAAGCTATTTAAGGCTATTGCAGATCCTACAAGGCGTGAGATTTTTCACGCCTTGGTAATCGCTACGTCGGCATTATCTATTACGCAAATTTCCGATCAATTTTCTATGACTCGACAAGGTGTAACCAAGCATATAAAAACACTCGAAGATGTGGGGTTGGTGCATATAAATAGACAAGGTAGAGAACGATTCTGTAAAGCAAGTCCAAAAGAACTACGTATGGTTAATACATGGTTGAAGTTCTATGAACAATTCTGGGATGATTCCATAAACAGGTTAGAAGATTATTTAGATAATGACTCCAAAAACGTATAGATGAGTATAGTTCTTTATGCATTAAGAAGATACTTCTTCTCTATATGGAACTGATTTCTTAATAATGACCTTAACACTGTTAAAGAAAACGGCATATGCTGTTCTACAATCATAGCATTTATATAACTTAGATGATGGGAATAATTTTAGGAAAAAATTTCTCTTTTTTCTCTTTTGGTGTAAGGAATTACATTTTGGACAACCTAGCATGAGCAACGATTTTAAACATATTAACTTTTAAGGCAAAACTTTTGTTGATTAAGAGTTTAATGTAAAATTAAAGGGATTGTCTGCTATATTTTCACACAATCATTTTCGTGTAATAAAATGCATTGTATTTGTAATAAGACCCACACTTATTGATATACTTAAGGCGTTCAAGTACTTAAAAAATAGTTATTTAACGGGAACCTTGATCTCGTATAATCTATGTGTTTTATTGTTTAATTTATTCTGACGCAACCAAGGGTTATGTAACTTTAACTCTTTATAATTCGTACCGAATTTTTTGGCAAAAGAAGCAATGTTATGAATAACTGTATCTACTTTAACAACACGTGTTTTTGGTAGGGTATACAAATCTTCCTCTTCGAATTCGAACCCGTAATGTTTAGGATTAGACATAATCTCTTTTAAAGCTACAATTCTAAAGACATATCTAGAAGTTTCAGAATTCAATAAAAGATCGTAATAATCAGTTACCTGCTGTACCTCTAACCGTTTTGCAATTCTAGCATTCCCTGCATTATAGGCTGCGGTTGCCAACGTCCAACTGCCAAAACGCTCTTTTGATTTCTTTAAATAATCAGCCGCAACTTTAGTAGCTTTTTCCAAATGATAACGCTCATCTACATTTCTATTAACCTCTAGACCATACTCCCTAGCTGAATGCTTTAAAAAATGCCAAAAACCAGAAGCCCCAGCAGGTGAGGAGTTATTTTGTAAACCACTTTCTGCAACAGCCAAATACTTAAAGTCATCAGGAATACCGTACTTTTTAAGTAAAGGTTCTATAATAGGGAAATATTTATGTGCTCTTTTAATCATTAACAAACCATTAGATTGCCAATAGGTATTTACCAATAGCTCTCTATCCATACGCTCTCTAATATCAAAACGTTCTATAGGAATCTTTTCTCCAGCAAATGAAATGCCCTCTGGAATTTTTAGTGCTTTTATTTTATAAGTTTCGGCTGTGTTTCTTTGAGGGCCAATATCCGATTTATACACGGCGTTGATAAAAAATAACCCAATAATGGCGGTCGCTGAAAATGATAAGAAGCGTAATGATTTAGTCATAAGAATTCCCTGTTTTAGTTGTTCCTAAAATTAAGGAATTGTTACCGACATGTCAAGTTAAAGTATTGCAAATTATTTGTGAAATTGTCTTGGCTTTCATTAAGATCATCACATGTGTACCTTTATCAATCGGAATAAAATTCTGAATGTGCTTTACAGGGAATACATTATCCTCTAGTCCATGAATATGCGTCAGGTTTTGCATAGGCTTTTCTTGTTTCCAGTGTAAAACGTTATAAATGGCCCATTCCATATATAGTTTATTACGAACAGAAAGGTACATCTTATAGAGCTCTCTACGTTTTTTTAAATAATCTCCTAAAAAATATTTACTGTACTCTTCAAAGTTCTCTACAAACCATGTCGGAAATAATTTATAAGCTTTGGTAACCTTCGCTAACTTTAATCGATTAGGAAGCTCATGATGTGTTTTTACACTTGATATAATAATAGTATGCGATACAGTGATTAGGTTACTCATTTCCTGAACAATCATGCCTCCAAAAGAAACTCCAACAAGCACGGGGTTTTCGTGATGGATATCTTCACACATTCTTTTAGCATAATTCTGAATCGATTCTTCCAAAGACAAAGGAACTTTCCAAGTTAACAGATGAATTTGAAATTGATTTTCAGGTAAATGTATATGCTCAAATATTTGAGGACTTGCTCCTAAACCTGGCATACAATAAATGTGAGTTTTCGACATTATTTTAGATACTTATTATCATATAATATATCTTCTATAAATACATAAATATCGGTGAGCCTATCCGGAGCATCTTTCCATAGACGTACCGTTACTTTTTTGCCGTTATACCTAAGAATTGTTTCTGGAAAATCTTTTGTACCACTCTTTGTGTACCTACGTTTTAACCTGGAAAATTTGGATTGTTCTAAAATTTCAGAAAGCTTAGTGTACTGTTTTGCAGACAGCTTAAATGTCTGGATACCTTTCTTATTTGTATATCGAATTCCCTTATACGTAAAGGTGCTATCTTTTGAAATGGTTACATCAAAAACGGGACAATCTCCAGAGCAAGCTTTTCTTTGTAAACGAATAAGCGTATTATCTACTTTCTTTACTTCTTTTTCTACAACGACCTCTTTTGGAACTTCCTTGATAACTGGTTTTTTCTTTACTTCTTTTTTGATAGGTGTTTCACAACTTAAGATTGTAAGGGAAAGAAAAATAAACAGTAGTTTTTTCATGTATTTTATTTTTATAAAGCTACAACTTCTTGTACAAAATCAAAACGAACCAATCCATCTTCATCAATCTTAGATAAGGTAACTTCATGTAATGTGTTTACTAACTCTGGATTCCAAGGTGTTTTTACTTTTACATAGTTCTCAGTAAACCCATGTATGAATCCTTCTTTGTTTTCACTCTCAAATAATACGGTCAAGGTATTTCCCAATTGAGATTCATAAAATGCTCTACGTTTCTTAACGGAAAGACCACGTAGCATTTTACTTCTTTTTGAGCGCACATTCTTTGGAACAACTCCTTCCATCAAAACAGCCTCCGTATTTGGTCTTTCAGAATAGGTGAACACATGTAAATACGAAATATTCATTTCATTCAAGTAGTTATATGTCTCTAAGAAATGCTCATCCGTCTCCCCTGGAAAACCAACAATGACATCCACACCAATACAGGCATTGGGCATTACTTCTTTGATCTTTCCAACTCTATTAGTATAAACTTGCCGTAAGTAACGGCGCTTCATTTTCTTCAATAGATCATCACTGCCACTTTGTAGTGGAATATGGAAATGTGGAACGAATGTATCTGATTTCGACACAAAATCGATCGTCTCGTCTTTCAATAGATTAGGTTCAATAGAAGAAATCCTTAATCGATGAATTCCATGTACTTTATCAAGTTCTTTTACCAGCTCCAGAAAAGTATGTTCGTGTTTTTTGTTCCCAAACTCTCCTTTTCCGTAATCACCAATATTTACCCCTGTCAAAACAATCTCCTTGATCCCTTTTTCAGAAATCTCCTTTGCATTTTGCAATACATTTTCTAAAGTATCACTTCTCGAGATTCCTCGCGCTAAAGGAATAGTACAATAGGTACATTTATAGTCACAGCCGTCTTGTACTTTTAAGAAAGCACGCGTCCGATCTCCGATGGAGTAAGAGCCTACGTAAAAATCAGCATCGCTGATTTCACAAGAATGTACTTCGCCAATATCGTTCTTTGTTAAATCATTGATATAACTGGTAACATTAAATTTTTCTGTAGCACCAAGAACCAAGTCAACACCATTCACAGCAGCTAACTCTTCCGGTTTTAATTGCGCATAACAACCTACTGCAATTAAAAAAGCGTCCTCATTCTTTTTTAATGCATTTTTTACAATTGTTTTAAAACGTCTGTCGGCATTATCCGTTACAGAACATGTGTTAATCACATATACGTCGGCTGTTTCGTCAAAATCAACACGTTCAAAACCCTCGCTCACAAAATTACGAGCAATGGTAGACGTTTCCGAAAAATTAAGTTTGCAACCTAAAGTGTAAAAAGCTACTTTTTTATCTGCATTCATTCCTGTACATTTGAACGTGGCAAATTTACAATAATTATTAGGATAGAAATGAGAAAGAAATTGATTTTTGAAACCGATCATTTTTTGGTTAGAGAGCTTTTAATGAGCGATCTAGAGCCTTTCCATGAGATGCACTCAAATATCAATGTAATGCAATATGTGAGAGGAAAACCTATGACAAGAGAAGAGAATGAAAAGGAGCTTCCTGAGTTGATTCAGAAATATACTTTGGCTGAAAATGATTTTTGGATTTATGCTATTGAACGAAAGGCTGATAATGCCTTTGTGGGCACCGTAGCTTTGGTTAAAGATGACCAAAATGATGACGAATTGGGATATCGATTTTTGGAAAAATATTGGGGATTAGGATATGGGCTAGAAATATGTGAGGGTTTGATTATTTACTGCAAGTCCGCAGGTTTCGCTAAACTAATAGGCTATGTAGCGGATGTTAATATTGCATCTTCCAAGATCTTAAAAAAATGTAACTTTAAAGAAGTTTCAAAGGGGTTAGAACCCAATTTAAAAATCCCAGAAACAAAATATGAATTGATACTATGATTGAAGCACATTTAAAACCACCTTACTATGCGGTAATATTCACAGCTTTGTTGACAGATGATATCACAGATTATGTAAAAACAGCAGAAAGAATGGAGGAGCTTGCAAAAGAACAGGAAGGGTATTTAGGAATAGAGTCAGCAAGAAATCAAATCGGAATTACGGTGTCTTATTGGAAAGATTTGGATGCCATAACGCGTTGGAAAAATCATGTAGAGCATACGGAAGCAAGAGAAAGAGGTAGAAAACAATGGTATCAACAGTATCAGTTACGCATCTGTAAGGTAGAACATGAATATGGATTTTTGAAAGAGTAAAAGAGAAGGATGATAAAAATTTTGAAAGTGAATAGTAAAGATAAAATGAAGCATCATTTCGAACAAAGTGAGAAATCTCTGATTCAACACGTTGTATTAATCTTGCTTACTGTTATTTTCATTAGTTCATGCGCTAATAGGAACTCTAATTTTGACGATTTTCAAGTGTTTAAATACAATCAACATGCAAACCTTACCACATTAGACCCTGCATTCGCTAAAGATTTAAGAACTATTTGGGCTGTAAAGCAGTTGTTTAATGGATTGGTTCAGCTAGACGATAGCCTAAACGTCCAACCAGACATTGCCAGAAAATGGTCCATTTCTGAAGATGGTAAAACATATGCATTCTCCCTTAGGAATGATGTACAATTCCATAAACATGAATTGTTTGGAAAGGACAGTACGAGAAAAGTGGAAGCAAAAGATTTTGAGTATTCGTTTCATCGATTACTAGACCCAAAAGTAGCATCTCCTGGAAAATGGGTATTAGAATTTGTGGAGACATTTAAGGCAAAGAACGACTCTACATTTGTTATTCAGTTAAAACGTCCTTTTCCTCCATTTCTAAGCCTGTTAAGCATGCAATACTGTTCCGTAGTTCCTAAAGAAGCGGTAGATTATTTTGGCAGTGAGTTTAGAGCAAACCCGATTGGCACCGGTCCCTTTCGATTCAAGTTATGGGAAGAGAATATAAAATTAGTGTTTAGAAAAAACACATTGTATTATGAAAAAGATAGTGATGGAAATCAATTACCATATTTAGAGGCTGTTTCTACAACGTTTTTGCCTGATAAACAAAGTGAATTCTTACAATTTATTCAAGGAAACTTAGATTTCTTAAATAGTATTGATGCCTCTTATAAAGATAATATTCTAACAGCTCAAGGAACACTTCAAAAAAAGTATGTAGGCAAGATCAATATGGTAAAAGGACCGTACTTAAATACAGAGTATTTAGGTGTATACATGGATGCGGAAGAGAAGGAAACAAGTTCGGAAAAGATTAGAAAGGCCATGAACTACGGTTTTGATCGGGTAAAAATGATCCGATATCTTAGAAATGGCATTGGGACACCAGCAGTAAACGGATTTATCCCTAAAGGACTGCCAGCATTTAATAATATGAAAGGCTATACCTATCAACCAGAAAAAGCAAAAAAACTTATTCATGAATATATGGTAGAGACTGGAAATAATAAACCTTCTATTACTATTTCAACCAATAGTCAGTACCAAGACATGTGTGAATTTATTCAGCGAGAAATGCAGAAAATTGGATTAAATGTTACGGTTGATGTGATGCCTCCTTCTACTTTGAGAGAGCAAAAGGTAAATGGAAAATTGTCTATTTTTAGAGGAAGTTGGGTAGCAGATTATCCGGATGCTGAAAACTACTTATTTATTTTTCACAGCAAGAATTTTTCACCGAATGGTCCAAATTATACACATTATAAGAGTAAAATATTTGATGCTCGTTTTGAAATGGCACTACAAACTACGGACAGGAATGAGCGCCAAAAGATGTATCGAGAATTAGATAGCTTGTTAATGACAACAGCCCCAGTAATTCCGTTATATTATGATGAAGTAGTACGATTTACCCACAAAAATATTAGTGGACTTGGTATGAATCCAATCAACCATTTAAATTTAAAACGAGTTAAAAAATTAAAAAACTAAACCTTTAATTTTTTCTTTTACGCGTTTCTTAATATCAGTAGGATAGGAACGATCTCCCATAAAAATATCAGCCATTGATTCACTAAAACGCTGGCCATATTTCTTTAATAATAAATTTCTAATTGTTTTTTGCTCATAGAAAAACTTAGCTAGCCATTCGCTAGTCTTTAACTCTGGTAATAGTTTTTCTTCTAACTTTTCTAGATACAATTTTTCAGCTTCTTTACCATTTAATTGAGATTCAGCAATGGACTGAGCAACCAACATACCACTATAAATAGCATTAGAAATTCCTTCAGCAGTTATTGAATCAGCAAAACCAGCAGCATCGCCTATTAAGAATACATTGTTTTTTACAAAACCATCCGTTCTAGCGGCTACTGGAATTTGAAAACCATGTTGTGTTTGACTAATAATATTTTTTATTCCAATGTATTCGATATACTCTTGGTAATATTTCTTTAAATTAATTTTTGTTCTTCTCACCGAAGCAACTCCAACCGACAGATGATTCTTCTTAGGAAAATTCCAGGCATACCCAAACGGAATGGCATCCATATCAAAACGAGCTTCAGCGGTATGCTTTTCAAGCTCCTCTTCAGAAACTTTTACTTCGTATTCTAATGCAGGAATTAAAAAACGAGTATCCGTTTTCCAACCCGCCATTTTAGCTGTTGGACTTAAAGCACCATCGGCAGCAATGACAAATTTTGTAGTAATCGTTTGTTGAGAAGTAGTTAAAACTATTTTATCGCTTTGATGTTCTATAGATTTTAATTTGTGATCCTGCAATATAGTCACCCCTAATTCTTTTGCTTTCTCCACAATCAAATTATCGAAAGAGTCACGCATAATCATCGTAATGATTGGTTTTTTTCTTTCTGTTTTAAAGTGTAACTTTTTACCTAGATAAATATCTACTGAATTAAATTCTCTTTCAACTACTGTGTCTATCTCAAAAGGTAAATCCTTACGCCCTCGATACACAAATCCACCCCCACAAGTTTTATAGCGAGGCAAAGTTTCTTTTTCTATAATAACAGTAGAAATACCATTCTTTGCTAGGTGAAAAGCCGTACTTGCCCCAGAAGGACCACTACCGATTACAGCAACATCAAAATAATTCATGGGTAAAAATATTTACGATGGAAAAATACCATATTTTTTGCTGCCAAAGCTAAATTCTTAGCACTAAATTTTTGCTATATAAAAGCCTTCCATTAAACTAAAAATTCGATTTCACTAATATTTTCATGCCATAATTAGCCTTGTTCAGCAACATGAATTCATTGGTTAAAGACATTTTTTAGAAAGCTCGCACGCGAGTACATACACTTGTTTACGTAAAACAAAATATTAGAAACATGAGAAGCCGGTTTTCGACATGTTTAATAACTAATTAAACCCTTAAGCAATTATGAATTACAAAATTACATTTTCCAAGAGAAGTAAATGGCTCTTAAATTTAATGAACACCTATTTTTTGGTTGCTATCTGTTTATGCAGCTTTATTGCCAGTGGTCAAACATTTAGTTCATCTGCTCCCGTTGCTAACAGTAATGGTGCTACAGTAAGTGATAATATAGATATGACATTTACTGCAGCTGTAACCCTTTCCTCAACCAATACAATCATTATGGGGAGTCAAACAGGGATAGTTTCTGGAGTGTTTTCAGGTGGTGGAACCGCAATGAATTCGTTTAACCCCGACAATGATTTTAGGCCTGGAGAGTTAGTTACAGTGCACCTCACCACATTGACTGGTGGCCCTACCGTAGCATATAACTTTAGTTTTAGGGTACGACCGTCTACTAATATTATAACCCCTTCAACAACGGTTATAGAGTATGGAATTAGTACAGTAGATAAAATATTGGACGTTGCTTCAGGAGACTTAGATGGTGATGGCGCTATAGACTTGATTGCCGTATCTCATGTAACGGATGAATTAATCTGGTTTAAAAACAACGATGCCCCAATACCAACCTTTATGGCACAAACAGCATTATTTAATGGAACTAATCAAGAGCTACAAAGTGTAGTCTTAGGCGATGCAAATAATGATGGAGATTTAGATATTTTCTTTGGAGCAGAGGTAGGTGATAAGATTTATTTTATAGAGAATAATGGGAATGGGACTTTTGAAGGTGCAATAGAAATCGGATCTCCCGATGGACTTTCTACGGTCTTTTTAGGTGATTTGGATGGAGATGGATTGATTGACTTACTTGCTTCTTCTTCTTCGGATGATACCATTGCCTGGTATAAAAATATGGGGAATCACGTTTTTGGCTCAGAAACTACTATCTCAACAAGTCTAGATGGTGCTTTTAGTGTTAAAGTAGGCGATATGGATGGAGACGGAGACTTAGATGTAATAGGAGCAGCATTGAATGGTGATGAAATTGTATGGTATCCTAATAATGGTAGCGGAACATTTGGGGCTGCTGTAGTTGTCAGTTTTTTTAACGCTGTGACTAGTGTTTCTGTAGGAGATATCGATGGTGATGGCGATTTGGATATTGCAGCCACATCCTTAGGAGACGATGAAGTTGTCTGGTTTGAAAATACAGGGACAGGATTTACCAAAAGTACAGTGTATAGTGATGTTAATGGCAGTTCTGATCGAGCAATTAATGTAGACCTTAAAGATTTGGATGGTGATGGTGATTTGGATATCCTCTGGGCAGCCGATGTACGCCCTATAGGACAAGGAACCATTGCTTGGAGTCGTAATGATGGAGGCAGTCCCATAAACTGGACTTATATATCTGTAGATGCAACAGCACATAGAGGATATAGTGTAGATGCTGCCGATTTAAATGGCGACGGCACCTTAGAACTTATCGGAGCTTCACTAGAAGATACGACCGCTACGCTTTCATGGTATATATATAACACCAATGTCTGGACAGGAGCAACAGACACAGATTGGGATACGGAGGCAAATTGGTCCTTAGGAAATGTTCCAACGTCTACAACCATTGCCAATATTACTATAAACACAAACGCTCCAATTATAGGAGCGGCGCATACGGCTAATGAAATAAATATTACAACTCCAGGAGCGCTAACTATTAATGGAAGTGGAGCACTAACGGTTCTTAATGGTATTACCATTAATCATGGAGGTTCTTTAGTGGTAGATGGAACATATATAGGGGAGTTAACCTATAATGTGAATACCCCAGATACAAACTGGCACTTAGTGAGTGCCCCAGTCACAGGAGAACAATATAATGATGCTTGGGTTTCAACAAATTCAGTTGCTTCAGGTACAGCAAATAACCGAGGAATTGCCACATATACAAACACTACAGATGCTAATGGAGATTGGACGTATTTTCAATCGGGAGGTACTGCTGAAGATTTTACATCAGCGAAAGGCTATTCTATGTTACGAAGCGCGTCAGGAAACTATAGTTTTATAGGCTCTTTACAAACCGCAAATCAAACCCCAACAATCACTACGAGTGACTTAGGAGGTGCAAATGAAAATCGTTGGAATTTAATTGGAAATCCTTTTCCATCCTATCTAGATATCAACGCCTTTTTAACATTACCTGCCAACGCTTTGGCACTGACGGATACTCACCAAGCTGTATATGTATGGAACGGTACAATATATACTCCTATCAATAGTGGTTATGTACATCCAGGGCAAGGTTTCTTTGTCAATTCAGATGTAGCAAGTACTTCAGCAGCGTTGAACAAGAACATGTTGAGTCATCAAACCGGTGTTACTTTCTACAGGAACTCACAAAATAATTTCCCCAAGTTAAAAGTGTATTTGTCTGAGGGTACAACCTCTGAGCTGAGTACAGAAATTCAATATCGCGAAGGGAAAACAAGAAGTTTGGATCCAGGATTCGACCTTGGGTCATTTACTGGAACATCCACTAATTTTGAAATCAATACACATTTGTTAGAAGGAAGCACTGGAGTTGACTTTGCAGTTCAGGCGTTACCAAATGTTCCAGAAGGTATAAATGATGAGATCATTCCTTTGAGTATTATCTCAACTTCCGGAACAGAAATTACATTTCATCTAACCTTGGAAAACTTTCCTCAGGGCACCAAGATATATTTGGAGGATATAGAAACTAGCACGTTTATACGTTTAGATGAAACCAATACCAGTTATACAGTAACATTGACGAATGATATTTCGGGTATAGGGCGTTTTTATCTACATACGAACCCATCGGCCTTAGGAATTGATGAGACTTTAGCTTCTAAAGTAATGATGTATGTCAGCAATAATAATTTAGAAATACAAGGATTACCAGAAGGTATATCAGATATTACTATTTATGACATCTTGGGAAGAAAAACCATCTCTCAAAAGTTTATGGCTACTGGTAATGACCCGGTCGCATTGTCAAAAGAAGTATCAAAAGGAATTTACTTGGTACGTCTTACTACTCAATACGGAAAACTAAGCAAAAAAATACTGATCGATTAAAAACTATCAATAATATGAAACCATTAGAGGAGTATCGAAAACATAAAGAAATAAGTCGCGAAGAAGCACTAAATAAAATAGGAACATACGGTAAATATGCTGCTTTAACAGCCATAGGGACCTATATACTTTTAAAGCCAAAAGCAGCACAAGCTGCTAGCCCGGAAAGTCCAGGCTCAGGGTTTTAATATCATTTCAAAAAACCTTAGAAGATTAATCTTCTAAGGTTTTTTGAACTATAAAATAACGACCCTTAGCATTTAGAAGAAGTAACTAAAAAAAGAAACATGAAGAAAATATTAAACAATTCTTTAATGATAAGGGCACGTATCATACTACTATGGAGTCTTACATTCTTAATAATGTATCAAGGCTATGGACAAGTACAAATAGGATCAAATATAATAGGAGACCCAGGTTCCATATTTGGTAAATCAGTAAGTCTAAATACTGCAGGAGATATTGTAGCAATTGGAGGCCCTTTTTTTGGCTCTGATAAAGGAAAGGTTAAGGTTTATAAAAACATCACGGGCGCATGGACCCAATTGGGTTCAGACCTTATAGGAGAAGCAGAAGATGATGAATTTGGAAAATCTGTAAGTTTGAATGCCGCCGGAGATATTGTTGCTATAGGAGCACACATTGATACTGGCGATGTAGATAAACCTGGTTACGTTCGTATATACCAAAATATAGCTGGAGTTTGGACCCAAATAGGAGCAAATATTGATGGAGAAGCCATTAATGATCGCTCAGGTAGTTCTGTAAGTATAAATGCTGCAGGAGATATTGTAGCAATAGGAGCACCAGAGAATGACGGTAAAGGAAATGATTCAGGTCATGTGCGCGTATATCAGAATATAGCTGGAGTTTGGACACAAGTGGGGGTAGATATTGATGGAGCAGCAGCAGACGATAACTTTGGGGAATCTGTAAGTTTAAATTCCGCAGGAGATATTTTGGCTATTGGAGGTTCAGGGAATGATGATAATGGAGATGGATCAGGTCATGTTCGTGTATATCAGAATATTGCTGGAGTTTGGACACAAATAGGGGCAGATATTGATGGAGAAGCAACAGGTGATAACTCGGGAAAATCCGTAAATTTAAATGCCACCGGAGATATAGTGGCCATTGGAGCACCAGTGAATGATGGCAATGGAAATGGGTCAGGGCATGTTCGTGTATATCAGAATATAGCTGGGATTTGGACTCAAATAGGTTCAGATATTGATGGAGAAGCTGCTGGTAATGGCTCGGGAGGATCTATAAGTTTGAATGCAGCAGGAACTATTGTTGCTATAGGAGCAAGATATAATGCTGACAACGGAGCTCAATCGGGTCATGTTCGTGTATATAAGAACAATGCAGGTGTTTGGATTCAACTTGGTGTTGATATTGATGGAGATCAGGCTTTTAATAAATTAGGAGAATCTGTAAGCTTGAATGGAGAAGGAAGTATAATGGCAGTTACAGCTCTAGGAGCAGATCTTACTAAAGTATTTTCATATCTAGAATTTTTAAACGTTGTCCCATCGGCTAATAATAATCAAGCGGCTAAAGATGCCAATATAACCATGACTTTTAGATTTCCAGTTACACTTACAACAAGTAATACAATTGTCACTGGTAGTCAGACAGGTTTGATAAGTGGTACCTTCATCGATAATGGAGAAACCATGGTTACTTTTGATCCAACGATAGACTTTAAACCTGGAGAATTGATTACCGTGCAACTTACCACAGATTCCGGATTGGTAAACCCTTACCACTTTAGTTTTCGAGTACAACCAGCGATGAATGCTATTAAGGTTAATTCTTCTAATAACATGCATGTAATTCCAAATACAGAAATATATAATACTGCTTCTGGAGACCTGGATGCAGATGGAGATATAGATATAGTAGGAATTACAAAATCAGAGAACAAAGTCATCTGGTACCAAAATAATGGAGATACTAATCCTATTTTTACAGCTCAAACAGCTTTATTTGATAGAGCTACAAGTAGTACATTTAATCAATTAGCTTTGATAGACTCCGATAATGACGGCGATTTAGATATTTTTTTTATTGATAGAGACATAGGGAAGGTTTTTGTTTTAGAAAATCTAGGAGGGAATTTTGGAGCAGCAACTGACCTTAATTTAGGGGGGATAAGTATTCAACCATCCATAGGGTTTGGTGATATAGATGGCGATGGGTTTGTAGATATTTTGAGTTTTAATTCAGGCACCGTCCGCTGGTATAAAAATAATGAAAATCATTCTTTTGGGGCTGCCCAAATAGTAGTATCTGGTACTCTGATATCTGGCTTGGTAGATATAAAAACAGGTGATTTAGATAATGATGGTAATTCAGATATAGTTTTAGTGGGAGATTATCATATTGTATGGTATCGTAATAACAACGATGGGTCGTTCAATGTAAATAACATTGAAACCAGCCTTTCCGGAGTGAGAAATATTTCTTTAGGCGATATAGATAGTGATGGTGATTTAGACATAGCCGTTACAAGAGAAGAAAGAAGCGAAGCCTTTCTTTGGTATGAAAATAACGGAAATGGGACCAGTTTTACCAAAAGACTGATTTATGTAATTAGCAATGATGAACATGCTTTTAGCATACATCTTGAAGATTTGGATGGCGATGGCGATTTAGATGCCCTTATAGGAATGGATGAAACTGTATTCTGGAGCAGAAACGATGGTGGAAGCCCAATTCAATGGACTCATATTTTTTTATTCGAAAGACCAGGGTATTTAGCAACAGGAGATTTGAATGGAGACGGTAAATTAGAAATTATATCCCCTAGTTTTCAGGGAACAAAACCTTTGGCTTGGTATACACTGAACTTTAATGCCTTTGTTTCATCCTTACCAAAAGCCAATGCGATCGATGTACCTGCAAATGAGATCATTGAAATTGTATTTACAGGTAATGTTACACTAACAGACGACAATACTATTATATCAGGGAGTCAGACAGGGAGGATTATGGGAACTTTTACAGGCGGAGGCCAAATCGTGAATAGGTTTAGTCCAACGACAAGTTTTAAATCTGGTGAACTGATTACAGTACAACTTATAGTATCAGCAGACGGCTCTTCAGAGTCATATAACTATAGTTTTCATGTACGAGCCACACCTAATGCTATAACTCCTGCAACCCATATTCAAAAAGATACAATCAGTCTCGTTGCAAAGATAATAGATGTGGCTTCAGGTGATTTAGATAATGATGGAGATATAGATTTGATTGCCGTATCTCATACAACCGATGAACTGATTTGGTATCGAAACGATGGAGGTGCAACGCCAATATTTACCCCACAAATATTGTTTGATGGCACTGATGAAGAGTTGATTAGTGTAGTTTTAGGAGATTCCGATAATGATGGCGATCTAGACATCTTCTTCGGCGCAGAAATAGGGAATAAACTTTACTTTATAGAAAATCAAGGCAATGGTACTTTTGGCACTGTAACGGAGATTAATCCAGGAACAGCGTTAGAATTAACTACAGTCTTTTTAGGAGACCTAGATGGTGATGGATTGATCGATGTATTGGCTTCCTCTCAGGGAGATGATACCCTTGGTTGGTACAAGAATAATGGAAACAACGTCTTCGGATCCGAAATACCCATTAGCACAAGTTTAGATGGAGCCTTTAGTATTAAAGTAGGCGATATGGATGGTGATGGTGATTTAGATATCATTGGAGCCGCGTCTCTAGGCGATGAGATTCGATGGTATCGCAATAACAAAGGAACCTTTACCACCAGTATTCAGGTAGGAGCAGACATAGATGGCGTGCATAGTGTCTCTGTAGGAGATTTGGATGGCGATGGTGATTTGGATATCGCTTCAGCAAACTTGGAAGATGACAGTATTGTTTGGTATGAGAATACAGGAGCAGGAGCTAGCTTTACCAAGAGAACAGTGTATCAAGACACTGTAGGAAGTAGTTCAGATCGAGCAATTAATGTAGATCTTAAAGATATGGATGGTGATGGTGATTTAGATGTGCTCTGGGCAGCAGATGTTGAAGTGGGAGTAGGAGGACCCATCGGTACTTTGGCATTTAGTAGAAATGATGGTGGTAGCTGGATCTATATACCTGTAGATGCTACTGCACGCAGAGGATATAGCGTAGATGCTGCTGATTTGAATGGAGATGGTGTGCTCGATTTTATTGGAGCAGCATTGGAAGGCACTACACTAAGTTGGTATAATTTTGAAAGTGCGGTATTAAGGATTAAAGCGTACTTAAGCGGTCCGTATAATACGAGTACCAATATGATGAACGATGATTTACGAGCAGGAGGATTGATTCCAACAACCTCTCCATATGGCGATGGTGCAACGTGCGATGTTAGTGTGTTTTCTGTTACTGGTACAGATGCTATTGTAGATTGGGTACTGGTTGAGCTTCGAGACAAACAAAGCATAAATACAGTCCTGGCTACAAAAGGAGCATTGCTTCAACGTGATGGAGATATTGTGGGGACGGATGGGATTTCACCATTAAAGTTTGCAGGAAATGATAATTATTATATAGCGGTTTCACATAGAAATCACTTAACCATAGCAACAAATGGCACACATGATTTTAGTTCATTATCGCCTGTTGTTAATCTTACGAATGTTAATATGGTTCTTGGAGGAATCAACGGAGTGAATGAACTTGTGACCAACGTATATGGATTGTTTTCGGGAGATGTGGATGGGAACAATAGTGTACAAACTACGGATTATACAAATTTAAGTGTTGCTATAGGTCAGAGTGGATATATATTGTTAGATACAAACTTAAATGGTCAAGTTCAAAGTACGGACCTGAGTGTATTGCTCTCCTTTTTTGGAAAAGGAATACAGTTTTAAAAGTAAACTTTTGGTCATTTTCTAATGAAGATCCGTACTAATTGGAAAATGATCGGAATATTTTACATTATAAGTTTTAAAGTGATCTATATCAAAACGATCATCTGTGAGAATAAAATCTATTCGTAATGGATATGGATAATTATAGGTTTTTCCGAAACCTTTTCCAGCTTCTAGGAATGTGTCTTTCATTCCGTCTGAAATTTCATTATACACCCAAGAAAATGCTGTATTGTTCAAGTCCCCGCAAATAATACTTTTTCCTTTCCATGTATTTTTGTGTGTCAAAAATGATTCAGTTTGTACAGCTTGCTTGGAAAATGTTCTTTTTATTCGTTGATATAATTTTTCTGAATTCTCTTGTCCGAAGTTCTCTTTATTGGGATTTACACCGAGTGATTCTAAATGAATATTGTACACTCTAACAGTGTCTGAATCTATCTTGAGGTCAGCAAAAATGGCATTATTAAAGCTTCCTTCAAAATCCAAAGAACCAGTATTAATAATCTCATATTTTGATAGAATGGCATATCCAAAATTACTATTTGTCGCCTTCGTTTTTATATATTGATAAGGGAAACTATGATTGATGCCAGAATTGATATAGTACTCCTGAAGGGCTACGATATCTGGACTTTTTGTTTGGATGAAACTGAATATTTTTTCACTCGTGTCTACTTTGTTCTTCCAGCCTAAATGATAAAACCCTTTAACGTTATAGCTCATTACTGACAGACTATTTTCACTGCTAACGTTCTTTCCAGAAATTAAAAACAATGAAGTAAGGTAATTAAAACCTAAAAGAAGTACGATTAGAGAGATGAACAATTGCTTTTTACGTCGTATCAGCCAGTATATGAAAAACAGAATGTTTAAGATAATAAAAATGGGAACTCCCAAACTTAGTACAGCTAATGCAGGAAACGTTTTAGGAGATATAAAAGGCAGGAAATATGAGAACCCCAGCAATAGTGCTAAAAGGGAATTTACAATGAATAAAAACTTATGAATAACACGTTGTTTTTTCATCCTATTTTTTTCCTTGTTTAAACAAGAATGCTTTTTCCTCAGGAGATAGGGTATCGTATCCTGATTTACTAATTTTTTCTAAAATTGTATCCACTTTTTTTTGATGCGCCGCTTTTGTACTTTTAGAAGTAGGTTGCGAAGTTTTCTTTTTGGATTTGTACACCGTTTTTAAAGGCTTTCGTTTAACTTTAAACAGCGTAGCTATTCGATCAAAAATATTGATCTTTTTATTACTTGCTTGATTAACATATAAAAAACCAAAAAGTGATCCCCCTAAATGTGCCAAGTGACCTCCCGAGTTATTTCCGGGAATTTGAATAAAATCTAATAATACCCAAATGGCTGCCAAATGCCATAATTTCACATATCCTATTAGAGGGAGTTTAAACTGATAATTTGGTGTATAGGTTGCAACACCTACAAAAATAGCAGAGATTCCTGCAGAAGCACCCAATAAATAACTTCGATCTAATGCATCTGTAAATACTGGGAAATAATTATAACTCAATAAAAAAATCAACCCACCAAAAAGTGTTCCTAAGAAATAAAAGCTCAACAACTGACGTTGTGTAAAATATTGAATAAATAGATTACCAATAAAGTATAAGGCAATTAAATTAAATAGAATATGTAAGAACTGCGTATGAATAAAACCATAAGTGATAATAGTCCAAGGTTTCGCAATAAAACCATCAAAGGTCGCAGGTAGTATAAACCAATCTGTGATAAAATTTCCTTGATAGTTAATCAAAAAACCAAATGTATTAAAGAGGAAGGTTACAATAAAAATACCAAGGTTCACATAGATCAGTTTTTCAACAATCGTCCCTTTTTTAAATCTGTGCTGTAAATCTTTTATAAAACTCATAGGCCTTATTTCCAATGTTTAAATTGATTTTTCTTCCAATAATATGCAATTATAAAACCTATCAAGGCACCGCCTATATGGGCAAAATGTGCCACATTTCCGATAGAATATTTTGTCATTCCAAAGAACAAATCTCCTAAAATAAGAATCGGTATAAAGTACTTAGCCGCTATAGGAATTGGTAAGAATATCAATGCCAGTTTTGCATCTTTATAATAGAGCCCAAACGCCACCAAAACTCCATATACAGCACCAGAAGCACCTACAGCTGGTGTATTATATAAGCTATAGAATTTTTGCATGGTCGCCAATGGCATATCAATAGTGTTTTGATCATATTTACCTAAGGATAAAATGTTTTGAATATCCGAACTTGAAACACCTAAATTGACCAATTGATCATAGATTGAATCGAACTGATAATAGTTTACCAGTGTATAAATTAAAGCGGCTCCAATTCCTGATGAGAAATAAAAGAAAAGGAACTTGTTTCTTCCCCATATTTGTTCTAACGGAGTTCCAAACGCCCATAATCCATACATGTTAAACAAAATATGAGCAAAACTCCCATGCATAAACATGTGGGTTACATATTGCCAAAAACCAAAATGTTCATTCTGAGGAAAATGCAGAGCTAACACGTTAGTCAAATCCACGGTTAAAAATTCCGATGCAGCAAATAAAAGGACATTGATAATGATTAAATGCTTTATAGCGTCTGTAAGTCTATTCATATCAAGTGGTAAATAACGAATCTAGTTCGTGTAAGGTTAATGTTTTAAACGTTGCTTTTCCATTAGGTGCTACATTGGGTTCCTTACAAGAAAACAAATCATGTACTAGGAGTTCTTGTTCCTTTTCAGATAAGTACTTACCTGTTTTGATCGCTAATGTTTTGGCAAAAGATTTAGCCATAATATCAAAATGACTAAAACTAGCATCGGGAATTTCTTGATTAATATCCTCAAGCAATTGTTCCATTACTTGTGAGATCTGACTTTCAGTAATGGAAGTAGGTATTCCAGCTATGGTAATACTTTCTTTTGTAAACTCGTCAAAGACAAAGCCAGCGTTTTCTAGATCCGATTTAATCGTGTAAATCATTTCTATCTCTGCCGATGCAAAGTTGATCTTTACTGGAAACAATAACTGTTGACTGTTCGCTTCCTTAACTGTTATAGCTTCTAGAAATTCTTCGTATAAGATTCGTTGATGAGCTAATGACTGATGAATCAGTACAATTCCAGATTTAATGGAACTCAGCACATACTTCTTCTGAATTTGAAATGTTTTCCCAGTTTCCTTTTTAGATTCACCTTCAAATAATTCCTCTTGTTGTTGTGTTTGTATCGGCTCTAAATTAGAATATAGAACTTCCCAATCTTGTTCTTTCCTAACAGGTATTTGAACTCTCTTTTGCTCTTGTTTTGTAAAAGGGTTAAAATTTGGATCTACGGATATTTTTGGTGTAGAAGCCAAACCTTTTTTACTGTAATTATATGGAGTATCTAAATTTGAGTCTCTATTAAAATCTAAGACTGGAGCAACATTGTATTGTCCCAAACTATGTTTTATAGTGGCACGTATAATCGCATAAAGATCTTTTTCATTGTCAAATTTTACTTCAGTCTTTGTAGGATGAATATTGATATCTATACTCTTCGTTGGAACTGTTAGATACAAAAAATAGGAGGGATGCGACCCTTGTTCTAGCAATCCATCAAAAGCAGCAACCACAGCATGATTCAAATAAGCACTTTTTATAAATCGATCGTTCACAAAGAAAAACTGCTCTCCTCGTTTCTTTTTTGAATATTCATGTTTGGTAACAAAACCAATCATTGAAAGAATTTCGGTTCGTTCTTCAATAGGAACTAACTTTTCATTCATTTTATTGCCAAAAATAGAAACGATTCGCTTTCTAAGATTGTCTGACTGTAAATGATAGACTTCATTACCATTATGATGCAACAAAAAACTAATTTCGGGATGTGCCAAGGCCACTCGTTGAAACTCATCAATGATATGACGCGTTTCTACAGTATCCGATTTCAAGAAGTTTCTCCTCGCTGGTATATTGTAAAATAGGTTTTTTACGGCAATACTTGTTCCTGTGGGAGTAGCCACAAAATCTTGGCTAGCTATTTTGCTTCCTTCAATTTTTATATGGTTCCCAAGTTCGTCTTGTGCTGTTTTTGTTTTAAGTTCTACATGGGCAATCGCAGCTATTGAGGCTAATGCTTCTCCACGAAAACCTTTGGTATGTAAATTAAAAAGATCTTGAGCTGTTCTGATTTTAGAGGTAGCATGTCTTTCAAAGCATAAACGAGCGTCGGTAGTGCTCATTCCTTTGCCGTTATCAATGACCTGAATTAATGTTTTTCCCGCATCCTTTAGTAATAACTTAATATCGGTTGCTCCAGCATCAATGGCATTTTCGAGCAACTCTTTTACTACTGAGGCTGGGCGTTGAACCACTTCTCCTGCAGCAATTTGATTCGCAACATGATCTGGTAAAAGTTGAATGATATCGGACATTATTTGCTAGGGATAAATATAGACAAGTCAAAATCTATGATAAACAGAAATATAAGAACTAAGATGATCACAATATAAAGAATAGTTCGATTTATACCACCACCTTTAGAATTTTTAAACTCTTCAACAGCATTATTAATCTTCGCTTTCAAACCTTTATTGTTTACAGTAGTTCGATATTTATCAAACTTATGTTCTATTTGATAAGGATTCCCTTCTCCTTTATAGTACCTAGGTTTATATTCGAACCTTTTTATTTTTTTCTTGAATATGGCCATGAATAATTATAGACTTTTCTGTATGACATTTGCTAGAACAAAAATTGCACCAATCGTTGTTCTCTGTCAAATTTAAAGAATTAAAGGCTTGTGGTCAAGATATGTTAAAAAGTATCTTGTTAAAGATGTCTTAATGCTGCCATTTTAACAGCTGCCACAGCACATTCTATCCCTTTGTTTCCTAATTTACCACCAGAACGGTCAATAGATTGCTGTTTTGTGTTATCTGTAAGCACACAAAAAATTACAGGAATGTCGTATTTGATATTTAAATCTACGATGCCTTGTGTAACTCCATCACAAACAAAATCGAAATGCTTGGTTTCTCCCTGAATCACATTACCAATGGCGATTATGGCATCTACTGGTTGAGATTCAACCATTTTTTTACAACCATATACCAATTCGAAACTTCCAGGAACATCCCAAGAAATGATATTTTCTTTTTCAGCCCCACAATCTATAAGTGTATCTATAGCACCTTGATGAAGGTTTGAGGTAATCTCAGGATTCCACTCAGAAACAACAATCCCAAATCGAAAAGATTTCGCATTTGGGATTGTAGCTTTATCGTAGTATGATAAGTTAGTAGTTGCCATTATTGCGCATACTTTACCATACTAATATACTTATCTATATCATTACCCTGATCAGATGTAGGGTATTTTTCTTTAATCTTCGTGAATAATGATAATGCTTTATCATATTGTTTCAGATTCATAGCAACCGTACCTGCTTTAAATAAGAATAAAGGAGATGTGTACTCATTATCCTTCATATTAGCAGCTTTTTCATAATATTCTAAAGCCTTATCTTGCTGATTTAAATCGGAAAAAGAATCTCCTATGGCTCCAGAAGCAATAGGTCCTAAAGCTTCATCGTCTGATGAGAAATCATCTAAATACTTAATAGCATTTTTGTAATCTTTTAACTGTAAGTAAGATAAACCTGCATAGTAGTTTGCTAGATTCCCAGCTTTCGTACTGCCGTGTTCGCTTATGATATCTAAAAATCCATATTTACCATTTGCTCCATCTAAAGCCAATGTTAATAATGAATCAACACCCGACCCAGCAACTGATGCTTCATCGAAATATTTTCTTGGAAAGGCAAGATCGTTAGAAGCTTGAACTTCAGCTGGTTCAGCGATAAATTTGTTATACCCTAAAAAACCTAAGATAATCACAGCAACTAGTGTTAAACCGTAAAACAAAGGTTTACTGTTTTTTTCTATCCATTGCTCTGACTTAGAAGCTGTTTCATCTAGAGTGTTAAAAACCTCTGCAGTGGTACTCTGCATATCTTGCGCTTGTTGCTCTTTCTTATCTTTCGGTTTATATCCTCTCTTCTTGTATGTTGCCATATTTACTTTAAAATTTGTAGCCGCAAAAATAGTTTTTTTAATTGGATTTTAAAAACGCTTATTTCGCAAAATTTTCAATAATTTGCATGCCCTTATCCAGAATAATTACAAAACATGTATTTACAGAAAATTTCGATACTGAATTTTAAGAATATTGCGACTAGGACATTTGATTTTCAAGAGAAGATAAATTGTTTTGTAGGCGACAATGGTATTGGGAAAACCAATATTCTGGATGCCCTCTATTATTTGTCTTTTGCTAAAAGCTATTTCAACCCTGTTGCTGTTCAAAATATAAAGCACGGTGAGAATTTCTTTGTACTGGAAGGCGATTATATGATCAGTGATAGAAAAGAGAAAATCATTTGTAGTTTAAAGAAGGGGCAAAAGAAGGTATTGAAACGAAATGGTAAAGCGTATGAGAAGTTTTCTGATCATATAGGTCAATTACCTTTGGTTATTATATCACCAGCAGATAGAGATCTTGTTACAGAAGGTAGCGATACACGTAGAAAGTTTATTGATGGCGTGATCTCTATGCAAGATAAAACCTATTTAAAAGACTTGATAGCCTATAATAAGGTGGTGTCTCAACGAAATGCTTTGTTAAAGTATTTTGCCGCGAATAGAACATTTGATGCGTTAAACTTAAAAGTATATGACGAGCAATTAACGGTATTGGGTATAAAAATATTTGAGAAAAGGCAAGTATTCTTATCAGAGTTTACGCCAATCTTTAACAACAAATACGAAATAATATCTGGGAATAAAGAACAGGTGAACCTACAGTATAAAAGTCAATTGCACGATGCTAGCTTTGATCAATTATTGGAAGTCTCTATGGAAAGGGATAGAATGCTTCAATATACAAGCGTTGGAGTGCATAAAGACGATTTGAGTTTTGAAATTGGAAAACACCCTATTAAGAAATTTGGGTCTCAGGGCCAACAGAAATCATATTTGATTGCTTTAAAACTGGCACAATTCGAATTTTTAAAACAACAATCTAGCATAATTCCTATTCTATTATTAGATGATATTTTTGACAAATTAGATGAAAGTAGAGTTTCTCAGATTATTGAATTGGTGAATAATGATGAGTTCGGCCAGATTTTCATTACCGACACGCATAAAGAACGTACGGAAAAAGTAATACAACGCACGAATAGTTCGTTTGAAATCTTTAACTTGTAACTATGGCTAAAAGAGAAAATGATTCCTTTTCTGTAAAAGACTTGATGAAATCCTTTATTAAGGAGAACAACTTATCTAAAGGAATGCAAAAAATGAAGATTGAGGAAAGTTGGGAAAAACTTATGGGACAAGGCGTTGCTTCCTATACGCAATCTGTACAATTACAAAACAAAACGTTGATTATAAAACTGACTTCTTCTGTATTGAGAGAAGAGTTGAGTTATGGTAAGGAAAAGATTATTAAAATGCTGAATGAAGAGATGGGCGATACGGTAGTCAGCAAGTTATTATTGGTATAAAAAAAACTCGCTACGTATTAAGTAGCGAGCTCATATATTTAGTAAGAATTATTATTCTTAAAACATGTCTCTTCCAGAAAAATGGAAAGCACCTTCGATAGCTGCATTCTCATCAGAATCTGATCCGTGAACTGCATTTTCTCCCATAGACGTAGCGTATAATTGTCTAATAGTTCCTTCAGCAGCTTCTGCTGGATTTGTAGCTCCAATTAACGTTCTAAAATCTTCTACAGCGTTATCTTTTTCTAAGATAGCTGCAATGATAGGACCTCTAGTCATGAACTCCACTAATTCTCCAAAGAAAGGTCTTTCGTTATGAACTGCGTAAAAAGTCTCCGCATCATTCTTTGTCATTTGTGTTTTTTTCATTGCCACGATTCTGAATCCTGCAGCGTTGATCTTTTCTAAAATTGCACCAGTATGTCCGTTTTCTACACCGTCTGGTTTGATCATGGTAAATGTTCTATTTGTTGCCATTATAATTTTTTTAGTTTTTCTTAAAATCGGCGCAAAAGTACGTAATTTTTTTAATTAAATTGTATCTTCGCTGCTTATGATTCAGAAGAAATTGGACGAGTTGAAAGCATACTTGTCAGAACCCAAAAATATTGTCATTGTTGGTCATAGAAATCCGGATGGTGACGCCATAGGATCGACTTTAGCCCTATATCATTATTTTAAGAAAAAAGGACATCAACCAACCGTAGTTGTACCTAATGAGTATCCTGAATTTCTACATTGGTTACCAGGATCTAAAACAACCTATAGATTTGACTGGCAGAATAATCAATCTCAAAGAGCTATTAAAAACTCAGATATTATTTTCCTGTTGGACTTTAATGCATTACATCGTTTAGGAACTGATATGCAAAATACATTGGAGAAATATCCAAATGATTTTGCGATGATCGATCATCATCAACAGCCAGATGATTTTACGTATATGTACTCGGATACAAGTATCTGTTCTACTTGTCAAATGGTGTATCACTTTATTGAAATGATGGGAGATGTAGATTTAATTGATGCGGATATCGCGACCTGTTTATATACAGGGATTATGACAGATACAGGATCTTTTAGATTTAGATCCACAACCAGCACAACACATAGAGTTATTGCAGACCTTATAGATAGAGGTGCTGAAAATGACAGAATTCATAATAACGTCTACGATTCTAATTCGTACGGAAGGTTATTACTATTAGGACAGTCTTTAAGTAATTTAAAAATATATCCAGAGTACAAAACAGCGTTCATTACACTTACAGATGCTGAAAAGAAGAAATTCAACTTTGAAAAAGGAGATACAGAAGGTGTAGTAAACTATGCATTGTCTTTAAAAGGAATTGTATTTGGAGCGATCTTTATTGAAGATAAAGAGCAACAAATTATTAAAATGTCTTTGAGATCTAAGGGAAGTTTCTCTGTGAATGAGTTTGCTCGAAAATATTTTAATGGAGGAGGACATGATAATGCGGCAGGAGGAAAATCATTAATGTCTCTAGACGAAACAGTTAAAAAATTCGTTGAGCTATTACCAGAGTATCAAGAGCAGTTAATCCAATCTTATGAAGCTTAAATTTTTGTTTTTCTTGTTGTGCATTGCATTGGTTTCTTGCTCTGAACCTCAGGCGAGAAGGCCTATGACTGTAAAAACAAGCACTACGTTGGCTACAACGGTAGCTCAGACTAAAGTAATAAACAAGATAGAAGAGCAGAGGATTCTGCAATATATCGCATTAGATTCTCTTCATACATATACCGTTTCTAGTAGTGGTTTTTGGTATACCTACAATCATAAAATAGAAGGAGACGCCTATACACCAAATGCAAATGATAAAGTGTTAATCTCTTATGACATTAAGGAATTGAATAATGAAACGATATATTCAACTGAAGAGTTGGGGGAAAAAGAATATGTTATAGATAAAGAAGATTTCATTACAGCTTTGCAAGTAGGAATTAAAATGATGAAAGAAGGAGAAAGCATTACATTTGTCATTCCTTCTTATAATGCCTACGGTATAGTTGGAGATGGGAACAAGATCGGAATTAACGAATCAATTATTAGTACAGTAACATTATTAAAGATAAATCAAACAAATAGAAATGAAAACTAAATTTTTAAAATTACTTTTTATCGGTGCTGTTTTTTTAGCAGCATGTGATTCTAAATACAGTGACCTAGAGGATGGGATATATGCAGACATTGAAACAGATAAAGGTTCTATGATTGCAGAATTATATGCGAAAGATGCGCCACTTACCGTGGCAAATTTTATCACTTTGGCAGAAGGAACAAATCCAAATGTTCCAGATTCGATACAAGGAAAGAAATATTATGATGGACTTGGTTTTCATAGAGTTATTAAAAATTTCATGGTGCAAGGAGGAGATCCAAGCGGTACTGGAGGAGGTCCTTTACCTGGATATACGTTCTATGATGAATTAAGTACTAATAGAAGGCATGATGACAAAGGTATTCTATCTATGGCAAATAGAGGAGTAAATACGAATGGAAGTCAGTTCTTTATTACTCATAAACCAACACCTTGGTTAGATGGATATTCGGCAGATGGCGTATTAAAAGATTGTGGAAAACCTAAAGTAGGTTGTCATAGTGTATTTGGTAAGGTGCTAACAGGATTAGATGTTGTTGATTCTATTGCACAGTACGATATGATCAAATCTATCAAAATTGTTAGAAAGGGTAGTGATGCTAAGAACTTTGATGCGGTAAAAGTGTTTACAGAAGGTTTAGCAAAAGCGGCCGATGTAGAAAAAGAAAGACTGGCTAAGGTTGCTTTAGGTGAAAAAACCAGATACGATACGTTTGTAAAACAGTGTGAGGCGTTTTATGATAAAATGGGCGTTGCAAATGCAACAAAAACAGATTCTGGGCTTCAAGTTTTAAAGTTGAAGAGCACAAAAGGTAAAAAAGTAACATCTACAGATGATATCAGTATTAATTATACTTTGTATTTAGGAGATGGTAAAAGATTACAGTCTTCTTTAGATAAGGGGGGTAAGCCTTTCGTATTCAAAATTGATGATGCTACGAAACCGCTGATTGCAGGTTTTAAAGAAGGATTACTCAAATTAAGACAAGGAGAAAAAGCTAGACTATTTATTCCTTACTATATCGCGTATGGAGAAAGAGGAGGAGGTCCTTTTCCGCCAAAGGCAGATATACTTTTTGAAATTGAAGTTTTAAAAGTAGGGAAGTAGTTTGTTAGAAAGTTTACTAGAAAAAGACAGGTCACTTTTAGTGTACCTAAATAATCTCGGAAGCGAGCAGTGGGATGCATTTTGGTTGTTTATTACCAATCAGTTTAACTGGATCCCATTGTTCCTTTTTGTTTTTTTTCTAATCATACGAAAGTTTGGATGGAAAAAGGGAGGTATTATTATTTTAACCATGGCTGTGCTGGTGGCATTTTCAGATCAGTTTACGAACTTGATTAAAGATAGCGTTGGCAGATTAAGACCTAATAATGATCCGAGAGTACATCATCTTTTGCGAAAACTGATCAATCCACAAAGCCCTAGTTTTATTTCAGGTCATGCGACTACATCTACATTCTTTGTAATGTATACTGTGCTGCTTTTCAGAAAGACATATAGGTATATATGGTTGTTATTCTTATTTCCAGCATTTTTTGCCTATAGTAGAGTATACTTAGGTGTGCATTATCCTTTAGATATTATCTGTGGAATCTTAATGGGTATTCTTTTAGGGAATCTGTATTACCGACTGATCAGAAAAGTTGGACCAAAATTATTTATTTGATTTTTTGTTATTGTAGTACAAATACTTGGTACTATGGTAATAAGAGGTAATCAAACTATCCATTTTAGAAGCTACATCTGGGTATTGATTGCTAACATCTACAGTTTCGGCATCTGTTAATTTATATAGGTTTGTGGTATTGGTTTGATTGGTTCTAGAGTAGTAAAAACCGTTTTGAATCAATCCAACAGCTGGTTCTCCTTTTATTTTTAAATGTACGAAACCAAATGAATCCGTTTGTAGAGTATCTAATGCATTCGATCCTAAGGTATAATTCGTGTAATTAGCTCTAGCAACAGTGGCAGCAGTAGGAAAAAGATCGACTAACTTTGCTACATTCTTTATTTTTTGAGGCTTAATATACTTTGGAGCGTGTATAAAGAAAGGTACATGATGTACTTGGATCTCCAAATCGAATTCTTTTTTAAATTCTTCTGTGGGATTCATAGAGGTATTATGATCTCCGAAAAATACAAAAATGCTATTATCGTAATACCCAGATTCCTTCGCTCTCTTTAAAAACACATCCACATTAAAATCTAAATAACGTAACGCATTTAATTGTGCTAATGAAATGAATCCAGATTTCTTTAATACCTCTTCGCTTATAGCTCCCTCTTGCAATGGCCTATAAGTTCCCCTTTCATCAGGAACGGTAAATGGTCTGTGATTGGTTGCCGTTTGAATGTAGGCGACAAAGGGTTTTTCTTCCTTATGTAATTTGGATAAAATTTTGTCAGACTCCTTAAATAGATCGTAATCATCAATTCCCCAAACATCAGCTCTGTCTTCTATTTCATAACTACCTTCCTCATAAATGGTGAGATCTTTAATGTTTGATTGAAAAACGCCACGAATGTTCGCCCAGTTGGCACTACCTCCTAAAAAATAAAGTTTTTTATATCCTTCAAATTGATCAAAAATAATGCGCTGATCTACCACTCTTGCATTTCTAGATGCCGTCTTTACATCATCAATATCTGCTAACCCTGTAATGCTGGCAAATACGCTACCAGCTGTGCCAGGCTTGTGCACATAGAAGTTATCAAAATGAACACTTTCTTGCATTAATTTATCCATATATGGAGTGCCATTCGCAGGATTTCCATAAAAGCCCATCGGAACTACACCCAAGGATTCAAGCATCACCACAACAATATTTGGTTTCTTAGCGGGTATAGAATCAAACGCCATCTCACGCTGAAAATGGATACTATCTGTTGTAATATTTAAATAATCTGCAATAACAGGATAGTATGCCTTTGTTTTCTCTAAATCGACTCCTTCATTTCTAAAAGCAAAACTATCAAAGAAATTAAGTATTGGATTTAAGGAGAATTGATTTATCGTATTGTTCTTAGAGAAAAATGCCTGACTCCAGCGCAAAGGGTAATGTGTGAAACTACCATAAATACCAAATGAAAGCAACAGAAATATAACGATGAAATAGATGGCTTTAATCTTTTTAGAAATAGGCTGTATAACATTATTTGCAACTTTTGTGTAATGATAACGGGCTATAAAGCGTGCTATTAAGATAAGCACAATTAAGCCAATGGCGCCTTTAAAGACAGGATAACTCTCCCATAACAATTGTGTAGAGATCTTCAGGTTCGATAAAAAACGCAATGATGCCGCATCCAATCGAGTATACAAATAGCTATAGTATCCAAAATCTATTAAATAAAATATGGTTAACGTGAGGTATGCCAATACAAGATATATGGTCGCAATAGTCTTATATATTTTTCTCTTGAAAAAAGAATAGTTGACAATTAAGATTAAAAGTGCTAACGGAAAGAATGTTAATATCGCTAGTTTTATATCAAATCGAATTCCAAATAAGAACGCTGTACTTATTTCATCATTAGTAACAGTATTTGTATTCACTAACGTAAAGAAGAAAATGAGTCTAAAAACAAAAGAAAAAATAAATAGGAATAGCACATTCAGTGCAATGTACTTTATATAGTTTGGAAGCTTCTTTATCATAAATGGATGCTTTATAGCGCAAATTTATAAAACGATTTGAATTAATGAATTGTTACTGAGATATTTTATATTTATGAAGTTTACTCACTTTCACGAATTCCATTTTTTCTGATGTTTTAATGCCAATACCAACAATGGGAAATTCATCGACAGACTCAATTTGCCGGCCGTCAAAGGATAATTCAGCCTTTATCATCCTATCTGCATCGATAATTTCAAAATCTTTTTTAAGTGATATAGAGTAAATCTCATTCGCCTTTTTGTTTTGAAAAACGATGGCTACAGCTACATTATGGATATCATAGTGATATGGATTGTTAATTGTTACATGAATTTTATTAGTTCCTTCAGCTGTAAAATCTAAAGATTCTGGATACAAAAACTTGACTTCTACTTTGGAAATAGACTTATAATCTTTAACAAATGAAACAAAAATAGAATCCTTCCCAGATGCTTTAATACCAATCTTAGAATGCTCATCTCTTACGCGGGTAATATGAGCAATAGAGTCCGACGTAAATACTTCATTGCCTTTAATCAATCCATATTGGTTTTTTCTACCTAAAAAATTCTTTTGATAATGTGGTTTTTCTTGTGCGTAAAACCAATAGATAGAAGCATTCTGATAGCTGTTTATAAAAAGCTTGTCAACATTTTTGGTCTTTTCCTTAATATGTAATGCCCAGGTTTCATTACCATAGAATTCTAATTTTACAGGAATAACCCCCTCATTTGCGATCAATATTCTAGCAAATATTATAATGGCAATATTAACTGCTGCCAGATAGTTAAATAACCTTATTTGTTTAGCATTATCGACTAAATAATTGAAAGCTATTAAAATTAGCGGAATCATGATCGGCGCTAACCACTGCGCTTGCACATGCCCTCTAAAAGAAGAGAGTAAGAAAAACAGGAAGAAACCTATGATGATGTAGTTCAGCCCTTTATGGAACAGCGTAGGTTTTTTAAGGCCTTTAAAGAATGCTTTATAGAGCACAACAAAGGTGACCCCGACAATGGCTATAGCATTGACAAAATGAAGTAAGGTATCTTCTATTTGATATGACGCAACCGAAGCTCTTTCAAAGAGATGATATCTAATAGATGGAAAATCATTTACATATTGCCAATATAAATGTGGGAAGAACAGAAAAATGGTGAGCAATCCACTTAGCCATATTTTTGGATCTTTAAGCACTTTTATATTTGAAATCAACACAAAGAAAATAATTAAGACTCCTTGATATTTACTGTATAGCATACCTGCCATTGCGACGGCAATTATCACGCAATTAAAAAGCGAATTCGTATGTAAATACCTTTTATATGCCCATAAGAAAAAAGCGATGAACAGCAATAATGGAGTATCAGGTACCGTAATAAAACCATATACGTTTAAGAGTGCTGTAGATAGAAAAAGTAAAAGGAAAAGTCTTTTGTATTCCTTTTTTTTAGGATGATCAATTGTTTTCCAAACGAGCAATAACATAACTATAAAACCAAGGGTGCTTATAAATCGAACTCCCAATTCTCCGGAGAAAATTGTATCACTCAACCATATGTATAAAGAAACTAAAGGAGGATGGTCAAAATAACCAAACGCCATATTCTGACTGTATACCCAATAGTAAGCTTCATCTACTAAAAGTTCTGTACTAAAGGATTGTACAATATTTACAATAAAAACAATTAGTAGTATGAATGGGAAAAAATAAGGAGATACTTTTAGTTTATTCATCTTTTAAATTCATCAATTTTTTTGCTGATAAGAATGGAGTAGTGGTTCCTTCTTTCAATTTTTTAATCTCTTCTTCCAATGGCTTTTGAATTTTTTTATTCTGAAAAAAAGCATCTTTTAGCTGTTGATTAATTGTAGAGATTAGCCAGTGTGTATTTTGATCATTTCTCTTTTTGTCAAAAAACCCAGACGCCTTTACTTGGGTAATATATTCTTGAATTAAATTATCAATTTCATCAATCCCAATATGTTGCAATGCGCTCGCTATTAGCACTTTGGGTTGCCAGCCACTTTCTTTTGGAGGATATAGATGCAAAGCTCTATTGAATTCAGTTTTAGCAATCTTTGCTTTCTTCACATTCTCTCCATCAGCTTTATTAATGACAATGGCATCAGCCATTTCTATTATTCCACGTTTAATACCTTGTAATTCATCACCTGCACCAAATAACTTAAGTAATAAAAAGAAATCTACCATGGAGTGTACAGCAGTCTCACTTTGACCAACACCCACGGTTTCTATAATAATGGTATCAAAACCTGCGGCCTCACAAAGAATAATGCTCTCTTTTGTTTTTTGAGCAACACCTCCTAGGGAGGTACCTGAAGGCGAGGGGCGAATAAAAGCATTCTTGTCAGTAACCAATTCTTCCATTCTAGTTTTATCACCTAACACACTTCCTTTGTTTATAGAACTACTAGGATCTACAGCCAATACTGCTATTTTCTTACCTTTTTGAGTAAGATGCTTTCCAAATGCTTCAATAAAAGTACTCTTACCAACACCAGGAACTCCAGTAATACCAATTCTAACAGAGTTATGTGCAAAAGGTAGACAACGTTCTAAGATGTTGTTTGCCTTTTCTTGATGTTTTTTATTGGTGCTTTCTACTAAGGTGATGGCTCTGCTTAAGAAGGTAATATCTCCTTTTAATATATGCGTAACAAAATCATCCACACTCGGAATTTTTCCTCTATTAACTTTAATGTTTTTAGCTGCTTTTTGGCTGGTAGTTTCTGGTGGTGAAACTCCATCCTTTTCATGTAAAGCGGAAGGTCGACGTTTAGTCATGATATCGAATGACGAATTATTAATGTAAATTTAGAAATAAAATAGCACAAAATGCAACGGAGGTGAAAATGGTTCGTCTCTAAGGTAACAAATCAACAATGAGTACCATTAAATTACTACATCAACCAATCATTGAGAAGTGCAAGAAGAATGATCCGAAGGCACAAATGGAGTTATATAAACTCTACGCGGACTCTATGTTTATTATTGCACAGCGATATGTAAAAGATAGATTTATTGCGGAGGATGTGATGCAGGATGCTTTTATAAAAGCATTTAAGAAAATGGATACGTATAAAGCAGAAGTTACATTCGGTGCATGGTTGAAGAGAATTGTAATCAATCAAAGTATTGATGAACTGAAGAAAAGAAAGTTGGAGTTGGTTTCTATTAATAGTCAATTAAAAGAACCAGCAGAAGAAGAGAATTGGCAAGTTGAAGATAGAACTACCGTTGATGAAGTTATAAAGTGTATCAACAAACTGAAAGAAAAATATAGAGTAGTGTTGTCACTATATCTATTAGAAGGATATGATCACAAAGAAATTTCTCAAATATTAGGAATTACAGAAGTGACATCTAGGACAAACCTCTTACGAGGTAAGAAAAAAGTAAAAGAGAATTTAAAATCCATACGTTATGCCGAAGGATATTAGAAAAATGTTAGAAAATTACTCGGAAAGACCTTCTGAATTATCAACAAATCACAACAAAAGATTTGAAGAGAAATTATTCAAAGAGTTGCATTCAGAAGAGAAGAAAAAAAGACCAGTAATACAATGGTTGTCTATAGCTGCCTCTATAGTATTGTTAGTAACGTTAGGAGTTAAGTTTATTGATTTTGGAGATGATCCAATAGTAACAGACCCTCCTGTTGAGAAAAAACTGACGTTAGGTAATATCTCGCCAGAACTGAATACCATAGAAAGCTATTATGTGAATAGTATCAATTCTGAATTGAGTCAGCTAGAAGTTACAGATGAAAATAAGGAGTTACTCAACGATTATTTAGAAAAGATCGGGGAGCTAACCAAAGAATATAAATCATTAACCAAAGAGCTCAATACAAAAGGAGTTAATGATGAAACCATCGATGCATTAATTAGCAATCTTAGATTGCGATTACAGTTGTTACAACGCCTGAAAAAACAATTAAACGATTTTAAAAAATTAAATCTAAAACAAAATGAAATTCAGCAAGTATAAAATAATAAGTATGTTTATAGCAATTGGGTTTGTATCTACCACCGTTGCTCAAAAACAGGATAAAAAGTTCAAAGAAACCTTTACTGTAAACAAAGATGTTGTAGTAGAAATCAATGCTTCAAATACAGACATTAATGTGACTACTTGGAACAAAAATCAAGTGCAAGTGGAGGCAACCATTGAAGTAGAAGGTTTGACTAAAGAAGAAGCGGCTAAATATTTAAAGAATTATAAGTTTGATGCTTTAGGAAATAGTAAAAGAGTAGTAATAACGTCTAAAGGAAATAACTTTTATGGACTAAATAACAATTTTGTCATTTTTAATAAAGATGATTTCCATTTTCCAGAAGTTGTTATTCCAGACATGGATTTTGATTTTGACTTTCCTGCTATGGAAACCATCGTTATCCCGGATATTGATTTAGAAAATGTATTCAAAGGTTTGGAGAATATGGAGTTTGACTTTGATAAATACAGTAAAGACGGCAAGAACTACTTTTTCCAATGGAAAGACAGTGCACGTAATATTAGTATCAAGTCAAAGAAAGAGTGGGAGAAGTTTAAAAAGTCTAAAGAGTACAAGGAATGGAAAAAAGAGATGAAAGCGAATGCTGTAAGGATAAAAAAGGACTTAGCGAAAGCCAAAATTGCGAATAAAGAGACTATTTCGAAAGCGATTAGAGAAGCTAAAATAGCGATGTCAAAAATTGATAAGGAAAAAATCAATAAGGAATTAGCGAAAGTAAAGCAGATGATGGGTAAGGTAAAAGAAGATTATTTCTTTGACTCAGATGGAGATGTAATTATCAATGATAAGAAAGTAAGGATTAAAAAGAAAATTACGATAAGGGTGCCAAAAGGTGCTACGTTTGATCTAAATACAAGACATTGTAAAGTGAAATTACCAAACACTACGGCTGCTTCAGGAAAATCTTCTTATGGAACCTTTAGTGCAACCGGATTATTAGGAGGTAATTTAGATATCTATTATGCTCCTGTAACGATAAACACTTTAAAAAACACAGAATTATCATTGCACAATGTAACCGATGCTACTATTGCATCGGTTGCTAATGCAACCTTAAGTTCTAATTCTGGTGCTTTAAAGATTAAAGAAGTATTGGCAAATGTCAATCTAGAATCTTCTTTTGGAGAATTAACGATAACTAAATTATCCTCATCTGCTAGTAATGTGAGTTTGGTATTAAAGCAATCAGAAGCAAAGATCGATGGAACTTCTTTACCTAAAGATCTTGTCGTTGTGCTGGCCGATTATGGAAACAAAAGCAATAACAGTATTTTTAAAGGTAATTTTTCTGTAAAGACAAAAGATGGCCGTTTAAAGGTGAAAGGAAAATATAGTTCATTAACCCTTGTAAAATAATCGTCGCTTATTGAAAAAATTACTTTTAGATTTACCAAATTTCTAACAAAATTCCATTTCTGTATTCCTCATAAAGTGCCTATCTTTAGCAAATCTAAATAGACGCTTTTTTTTATGGAATTATATAAGGAGAACCCAATAAAAATATACAATTCACTTACCAAAACAAAAGAAATTTTTACTCCAGTTACGGAGGGATATGTAGGAATGTATGTTTGTGGACCTACTGTATATAGTAATGCACATTTAGGGAATCTGAGAACTTTTATGTTCTTTGATGTAGTGTTTAGATATTTTTTGCATTTGGGATATAAAGTAAGATACGTTCGAAATATCACGGATGCAGGACACTTAGAAAATGATGCTGATGAAGGAGAGGATAGGATTGCAAAAAAAGCACGTTTAGAAAAGATTGAGCCGATGGAAGTGGTACAACGTTATACCGTTGACTTCCATGAAGTGCTACGTGATTATAATTTTTTACCACCAAGTATTGAACCTACGGCTACTGGTCATATTGTAGAGCAAATAGAAATGATTAAGGAGATCATGGATAAGGGCTTTGCATATGAAGTAAACGGCTCCGTGTATTTTGATGTGCATGCGTACAATAAGGATCATAATTATGGAATTCTATCTGGTAGAAAAGTAGAAGACCTTATTCATAATACGAGAACTTTGGATGGGCAATCTGACAAGAAGAACCCTCAAGATTTTGCATTGTGGAAAAAAGCAGACGAAAAGCATATTATGCGTTGGCCATCACCTTGGTCTGATGGTTTTCCTGGGTGGCATTTGGAATGTTCTGTTATGAGCTCTAAATATTTAGGAGAGCAGTTCGATATTCATGGAGGAGGAATGGATTTGAAATTTCCGCATCATGAATGTGAAATTGCACAATCAAAAACTTGTAGTGGACACGACCCAGTTAACTATTGGATGCACACAAATATGTTACTGTTAAACAGTCAGAAGATGGCTAAATCGACAGGGAACTTTATCTTACCTGGTGAAATATTATCAGGAAAGAATAGTGTCCTTGGAAGAGCTTTTTCGGCAAGTGTAGTACGCTTTTTTAATATGCAGGCGAATTATAGAAGCATTTTAGATTTTTCAGGAGATGCATTGGAAGCATCAGAAAAGGGATATCATAAGTTAATGGAGGCAATGAATGCTTTAACTAATGTTATTGCAGGAGAAATTTCTGGTTTTGATGTTAAGGATTGGGTGTCAAAATGTTATGCTGCTATGAGTGATGATTTTAATACACCTATTTTGATCTCTCACTTATTCGAAGGGGTAAAATATATCAATCAAATGAAGGAAGGTAAACTAACCCTTATTGAAGACGATCTAAAAACATTCAAATCTAAGCTGAATGCTTTTGTATTTGATGTATTAGGTTTAAAAGACGAAGCTAAAGAAGAAGGTTCCTCTAAAGTTGATGGTGTGGTTGAGTTATTGATTAAACTTAGAAAAGAGGCAAGAGATAATAAAGATTGGGCATTGTCAGATCAAATACGAGATGAATTACTAGCCTTAGGAATTCAGTTGAAAGATGGAAGAGAAGGAACCACTTTTTCTATCAATTAAATTGAAAAGAATTCTAACATATCCATTTATAGCGATTGTACGTTTTTATCAAGCAGCTATTTCACCATATACACCTTCTACTTGCAGATATACACCTACATGCTCTCATTATACAATTGAGGCATTACAGAAAAGAGGTCTATTTATGGGAAGCTGGTTGTCGATAAAACGGATATTTAGTTGTCATCCATGGGGAGGTAGTGGTTACGATCCTGTACCAGAGAAAAAGAAATAAATTAATAGCTACTTTAGTAGCACAATAATAAAGATATATGAATTTTTTAGCAACTACATGGGATCCATCAATCGGTATCAACTTAGGTTTTTTTACGATTAGATGGTATAGTTTAATGTTTGTCGCGGCCTTTCTATTAGGATATAGGTTAATGACTAAGATGTATATTAGGGATGGTATACTTAAAGAAAAAATGGAACCCCTGTTTATGTACACCTTTGTGTCTATGCTAGTAGGAATGCGTTTAGGAGATGTGTTTTTTTATAGCTGGGGATATTATAAGAACCATTTATTAGAGATTATTTTACCTTTTAGAGAAAAGACTGGATCAAGTGCTTTATTTGGATTATTAGAAGGATGGGAATTTACTGGTTTTACTGGTTTTGCAAGTCACGGAGCAGCAATTGCAATCATTATAGCGATGTATTTCTATTCCAGAAAACATCTTAAAAAACCACTATTATTCATATTGGATAGGTTAGTAGTTGTTTCTGCATTGGGTGCGTTTTTTGTGCGTGTTGGAAATTTCTTTAACTCAGAGATCTATGGAAAAGCCACAGGATCTAGCTTTGGCGTTATTTTTCCGGCAAGCGACCCAAGTCTTATCCCAAGACATCCGACACAGCTATACGAAGCTTTTAGTTATTTAATTTTATTCTTTATTCTTTGGAGACTGTATTGGAAAACAAATAAAAAAGAACAATTAGGATACTTGTTTGGTGTATTTATGGTAGGGTTATGGTCTTTACGATTCTTTATAGAGTTCTTAAAAGTAGCACAAACAAAAGGAAGAGAAGATTGGGTATTTAATTCCTTGAATACAGGTCAAGTGTTGAGTATTCCACTTATTTTAATAGGGTTTTGGTTGATGTTCAGAAAGCAAAAAACAACTTCATAATATAAAAAAGCCTCGATCACTCGAGGCTTTTTTTATGTATTAGTAGTATAAGGAGTTTATCCTTTCACTTTGTTTTTAAACTTATCAAACTTTGTTTTTTCTTTCTTCGGAAAGGAATTGTTCGTAGTATCAACATCAGCAGTTTCTAGGTCAGGATCAATTTGAATACTTTTAATTTGTTTCGAAGAACTAAATACTTTCGTTACTTGTTTATCGTTAAATCTCCAAATTTGAGCTGGATAGGTTTTCCTTTCTTTAGTACCATCTTGATATGTAAATTCAACAATGATGGGCATTACTAAACCACCAGGCTTGTCATATGTAATTTCATAAAGGTATTTATCATGTTTTTCAGAAAAACCTAAACCCTCTTTTGTGTCTTCAACAAACTCAACTCTATTTCCTGAGTCTTTAGCAGTAAATTTTTTTACTCCTTTAATTCCAATATCGGTAACATCAGTAGTATAAAACCAACCTCTCCAAAACCAATCTAAGTCCATGGCAGATGCATCTTCCATGGTTCTAAAGAAATCTGCTGGTGTAGGGTGCTTAAATTTCCATCTTTTAGCATACTCTTTAAATGCATGATCAAATAATTCTGGACCCATAATGGTTTGTCTTAGCATCCATAGCCCTGTTGCTGGTTTTCCATAGGCATTATTCCCAAAACTATAGACATGATCTCCCTTAGACATAATTGGAGCAATTCTAGATTGATCACCGCTCATATAACCTACAATGTTTTTTGGGTATCCTCTTGTGATTGGAAAATTTGGATCATAATCTAACTCAGCTAACATCTCCATATATGAGTTTAAACCCTCATCCATCCATGTCCATTGACGTTCGTCAGAATTTACAATCATTGGAAAAAAGTTATGTCCAACTTCATGGATAGTTACTTTGATCATTCGATATTTTGTTCTATCAGAATAAGTTCCATCTGGATTTGGTCTTCCCGGATTGAAACATATTTGTGGATATTCCATACCCATTTGACCATCAACTGAAATAGCTTTATGGTATGGGTAATCAAAGGTATATCTAGAATAAGTTTTTAATGTTTGTGCAACCGCTCTAGTTGAATGCTCCCCATACAATGGATTTGCTTCTTTAGAGTATAAGGAATACGCCATAACAGATTTACCGTTAATATCTACTGCCATTCCATCCCAAATAAATTTTCTTGAAGTGGCAAATGCGTAGTCTCTAACATTTTCTGCAAAAAACTTCCACGTTTTTGTTTTTTTAGATCGTCCTTTTTCAATTTTTTCAGCCTCTTCTTGCGAGTGAATTATAACAGGATTATCAAAAGTTTTTCTAGCAATTGCTAATTTTTTCAGTTGCTTTCTTGATAGTACTTCTTTTTCATTCATTAAAACACCCGTAGCTCCTAACATATGATCTGCAGGGGTCGTAATATTTACCGTAAAATCTCCAAACTCTAAAGCAAATTCACTTCTTCCCCAGAATTGATCATTTTGCCACCCTTCTACATTATCATAGACACATAATCTTGGGTAGAATTGAGCGATTACGTAATTATTATTTCCGTCCGCTGGAAAATGTTCAAAACCAGATCTACCGCCTTGCGTTCTATGATTGTTGATGTTGTACCACCAGGAAATTTTAAATTTAAATGTCTCACCAGAAGCCAAAGGCTTTGATAAGTTAATACGCATCATAGTCTGGTTGATAGTATGTGACAAATCACTTCCATCTGTATTGGTTACACTGGTAATATTAAATCCACCTTCGAAAGGAGCACCATAAGCTCTGTCAAACCTCCTTTTGGAAGTAGCTTTTGGAACCTTACCTGAACTAATGTCTGGAGTTTTAGAATCTGCTGCACGCATATTTTGGTCTAATTGCAACCATAAATACGGTAATTCGTCTTCTGAATTATTGTGATATGTAATGGTTTCGCTTCCCGTGATTCTTTGTTTATCATCATCTAGGACAATATCCATTACATAATCCACCTTTTGTTGTGTATATTTTTTACCTGGAGCACCAGAAGCCGTATGTTGACTATTCGGCGTAGCAAGAACATCTTTAAGTTGTCTAAACTTGTTTTGATTTGTGTGCCCTTTCTCAGTTTTCTTGGGTGCATTTTGTGCAAAAACACTCACTGAAACAAACAGAACCGAAAGAACAAGAGGAGTTAATTTCTTCATATTTTGAAATTTGATTTTTAAATGTGCGTTAAATTAGCGATAATCATTAAGAATGTTAAAGAAATAGAGAAAATTAACAAAGTTACTCTTGATGTTTAAAAAGCAAAAGCGTCCATCAGAATATTCTAATGGACGCTTTTTTATTTATAATTAAAAAGGAATATTTACCCTTTTACTTTTTCCTTGAACTTATCGAACTTCGCTTTTTCTTTCTTTGGCCAAGAGTTGTTCTTAGTATCTACATCTGCAGTTTCTAAATCAGGATCAATTGTGATTTTGGTAATCTCTTTATTTGAAGCAAATACACGTTTCACTTGCTTATCATTTTTCATCCAAATTTGTGCAGGGAAGGTTTGCTTTTCTTTAGAACCATCAGCATAGGTCAATTCAACAATGATTGGCATTACCAACCCACCTGGTTTCTCAAAAGTCACTTCATACATATAGCTTGGAGCTTCTTTTAAGCTTTTTTTGTCAGCTTCAGATAAAGAACTTAAATAGTCAGTTAAATTCTTTGGATTTACAGCATCCTCTTTCTTATCTGTCATATAAACCATAGGACCTTGTCTTTTGAAATAAGCAGGATATTGCTCCATCAATTTTTTAGTTCTCTCATTTGGTTTATCCGTTAGGTATAAAGATTTTACTTCTTTTATTCCTATATCATTATTATCAGTAGTATAGAACCATCCTCTCCAGAACCAATCTAGATCCATAGCGGAAGCATCTTCCATTGATCTAAAGAAATCTGCTGGTGTTGGGTGTTTAAACATCCATCGTTGAGAATATGTTCTAAAAGCATAATCAAATAATTCAGGACCCATAATGGTCTGACGTAACATGTACAATCCTGCGGCAGGTTTTGTATACGCATTAGGACCAAATTGCTTTACGTAGTCTCCCTGCGACATAATAGGAGATAAGTTACTTTGACTTCCGCCCATATACCTTACGATATCTTTTGGTAGGTTCCCAGTAAAGAAATTAGGATCGTAATCCAATTCAGCTAAGGTTTCTACAAATGAGTTTAAACCTTCGTCCATCCATGTCCACTGACGCTCATCAGAATTTACAATCATTGGAAAGAAGTTGTGCCCAACTTCATGTGTAATTACACCGATCATTCCTCTTTTTGTTCTTTCAGAATAGGTTCCGTCTGCATTAGGACGACCATAGTTGAAGCAGATCATTGGGTATTCCATACCTTGCCCTTTAGCATGTACAGAGATTGCTTTGCTATACGGGTAATCGAACGTTAATTTAGAATACTCTTCTAACGTGTTTGCTACAACTCTTGTTGAGTGCTCTTCCCATAATGGATTTCCTTCTTTAGGATATAATGAAACAGCCATTACGGTTCTTCCATTAATATTTACACCCATTGCGTCCCAGATGTATTTTCTAGATGATGCCCAAGCAAAATCTCTTACATTCTTAGCATTAAAGTGCCAAGTCTTTGTTTTGGTAGTACGCCCTTTTTCAGCTTTTTCAGCTTCTTCTTGCGTAACAATAAATACCGGATCCTTATACGATTTTGATGCTTCTTGGTAACGTTTTAACTGCTTTCTTGAAAGCACCTTTTTAGCGTTTTGCAATTCACCAGTGGCATCCATTATATGATCTGCAGGAACTGTAATTTTTACATCATAATCACCAAATTCTAAAGCCCACTCACTACGACCCCAGAATTGCATGTTTTGCCATCCTTCTACATTGTCATATACTGCTAATCTAGGAAAGAACTGTGCTATAGTATAATTATTATTTCCATCTGGAAAAGGCTCATAACCTGATCTACCATTACTTTGATCATTTACCAAATAGTTCCATTTTATGCTAAACTTAAACACTGCTCCTGGAGCCAATGGTTTTGGCAGATTAACTCTCATCATAGTTCTGTTTATCATATGTGATAAAGCACTACCATTTGAATTTTTTACGGCTTCAATTTGGAAACCAAACCCAGGCTTATCTTTCATATATCTGCCGGCAAAATTTTTGGTAGACACGAATGCGCTAGCACCTTGAGAACGTGCCAAAGGCGTTTTAGAATCTGGAGCTCTCATGTTTTGATCCAACTGAATCCATAGATATTCTAAGTGATCTTTTGAATTGTTATGATATGTAATGTCTTCATTACCGTATATACGATTGGTTGCCTCGTCTAAACGAATGTCCATTACATAGTCTACCTTTTGTTGAGTGTACTGATTTCCTGGAGCACCAGAAGCAGTTCTTTGACCATTTGGCGTTGGCAGCACATCTTTCATCTGCCTAAATTTGTTGGTGTCTGTATGACCACCTTCACGCTTTTTGGGAGCTTCCTGTGCAAAGACAGAAGCACTTACAAATAGCAATGAAAATAAAAAAGAAGCTATTTTCTTCATATTATAATTGTTTGGATTTTTTAAAATGTGCGTTAAATTACTAATTAGTGCCTATATACTTAATGAAATGTTAAAATTTTAACAAAGCTTTATCATTTTTTTTGGTTAATAGTTTACTTCTATTAACTCCATTGGCTTTTGCCTTAATTAGATTTTGTTGTTTTGGAAAGTGTTGTACTAAAATAGTGGAAGAAACCTCAAGGCTTTTGAGGTTTTTGATACTGTCAACTTCTAGATAGAAAAATATATTATCCCCTTCATATTCTTTACCTATATACTGAAATGTAAGTTCCTTATTATTAGTCTTTAAGTGTAAGTTTTTTGTAAGATATTCTTTAAAATAAATATTACTTTCTTTCAATTCTTTTTTTGTATCCAATTGAAGATCTACATTATGAATATCATTTAAGGCTGTTTCCATATCATCTATAAAAACATTCAAAATGATCTGAATAGACCCTGCATCACTTTTATATTCTATCTGAGTCAGACTTAGATAATACTTATGTGCGTTAAAAGCACATAGAGGGATTAGGAATAATAATAGCATATATTTATTTCTCCTCATTAGGTGTTTCTTTATTTTCTTTTAGAATCTTATGATACACTTTACTTTCTCGTTTTAGTATTTTGATGACTTCCAATTTTTTTTGCTGTAAATATAACTGCTCAATCCCTAATGGATTGCAAAATTCTAAAAAATGATAATATTTTTCTTTAGGTATTTTTAAATCTATAAAGAAAAATATTTCGCCGAACTCTTCTAGTAAAAGCTCAGGAAACTTTTTCTGATAGCTCACTTGCCTGCGCAATGCCCAGAGCCTTTCGGAATATTTGAACGGCATAACCATTTTTGTGCCAGCTGTCATACCTAGGGCTTGTGTAGGATCGGTTCTCACTACTTTTGGCCTTACATTTTTATCGATATGATCCGCCGCCACTGGAGCAGACATATCCACCTTAGAAAAATCCATAGTATTCTTTAGGGCATTTTCTTTTTTATTTTCTGGTGTTTGTTTTCTATCAGAGGTTAACGATCCTACCAGGTTGTGTTTCTTTAAAACAATCTCATCTAGAACATAGGTTTTTCTTTTGAGGCGGATGGTAAAATGTTTACTGTCTATATTGTACTTTGTAATAACTGATAGTGCAATTTCATGTTGTACCGATGAAATTCTCAGTGAATCACCTATGGAAACATACATTCTAAATTCTCCCTGATCATTTGAGAATGTTCCTTTATTTGTATTCAGGTTTAAAATATTGGCGTTCTTTACGATAATTAAAGAATCAATTACCTTACCATAAATCAACACTTCTTTTTTCTGAGCAAATAGGCTAGAGGAGAGGCATACTAAAATAAAGAGGAAATGTAGTTCTTTTTTCACTAATTTTTAGGTTGATTTGGAGTACTAAAGTAGTAAACACTGTTTAAAAAAATCTTAATATTTGTGAAGACTACTGTAATCTTATGTTAAAATTATTTCATAGAAGATACAATTTAACTGAACATAAGTTTAGTAATTTAGCAAGATTATATAAAGTGCTATTAAAACTTTTATGAAGAAAATAATTATTGCGAGTACATCCACCGTGCATAATAGTGGGTATTTAGAATATATTTTACCGAGGCTTACTTCTTTTTTTCAAGGAGTGGAGAGTATTCTATTTATCCCATATGCAAGACCTGGAGGGATCTCTTATGACACATATACTGCAATCGCAGCAAAAGGATTCAAGAAGATTGGAATACTCGTGCGAGGGATTCATGAATTTGACGACCCGAAAAAGGCCATTGCAAATGCACAAGCAATTTTTACAGGCGGCGGAAATACTTTCGAATTGGTTAATCGACTTTATAGCAATAATGTGCTCGAAGAACTTAGTACCGCGGTATTGACAGGAACACCATATCTCGGAACCAGTGCAGGGAGTAATATTTGTGGGGTTACTATGATGAATACGAATGACATGCCTATTGTATACCCTCCTAGTTTTAAAACGTTAGGTTTTATTCCTTTTAATATTAATGCACATTATTTAGATCCAGATCCTACATCCAAACATATGGGAGAAACACGAGAAACTAGAATAAGAGAATATCATGTTTTTAATGATATACCGGTTTTAGGCTTGCGCGAGGGGAGTTGGTTAGAAGTAATAGATGATACAATTATGCTTAAGGGAAATTTATCCGCTAGACTCTTTCAATCAGGAAAGGAAGCTATAGAGTTTGATCCAGAAAGTATTCTCAATTTTTAATACGTTACGTAGTCTACAATTTCTAGACCATAACCTATCATCCCTACACGTTTAGTTTGCTGCGTATTCGTTACCAATTTTATCTTGCTAATATGAATATCGTGTAGAATTTGTGCTCCAATACCAAAATCTTTATTATCCATAGAAATTTTTGGAGCCTTTAGAATTCCTTTAGCTTGATTTTCCTTTAATAAGTGTAGTCTATTAAGCAGGTTTAAAGCTTCGCTTTGTTGATTTATAAACAAAATAGCCCCTTTGCCTTCTTGATTGATAAGTTTGAACATTTGATCCAACTTTTTATCAGCATCATTGGTTAATGTCCCTAAAATATCGTTATTGACTTGGGTTGAATTAACACGAGTAAGTATAGGATCGTCCAAAGACCATTCTCCTTTAGTTAAGGCAAAATGAATTTGGTTATTCGTGGTTTGCTGATAAGCACGTAATCTAAAATCTCCAAACCTAGTTTTAATATTAAAATCTTCCTTTTTTTCTATCAAAGAATCATGTTCCATTCTATAAGCCACTAGATCCTCGATGGAAACGATCTTAATATCGAATTTCTTTGCGACATCTAATAACTGAGGTAGTCTTGCCATAGTACCATCTTCATTCATGATCTCTACAATAACACCGGCAGGTTGTAATCCAGCTAATCGTGCAAAATCAATAGCCGCTTCTGTATGTCCAGTTCGTCTTAAAACACCTCCTTCTTTCGCTTTAAGCGGAAAGATATGACCAGGTCTTGCCAAGTCGAATGGTTTTGTATCTTCATCTATGATGGCTTTAATGGTTTTTGCTCTGTCAGAAGCGGAAATCCCAGTAGTAACACCTTTTCCTTTTAGATCTACGGACACGGTAAAGGCAGTTTCCATAGGGTCTGTATTGTTACTTACCATCATCCCTAATTCCAACTCTTTACATCTTTTCTCAGTCAATGGTGTGCAAATCAATCCACGTCCATGCATAGCCATAAAATTGACCATCTCTGGTGTCACCATTTCTGCAGCAGCAACAAAATCTCCTTCATTCTCTCTGTTTTCATCATCTACTACAATGATGACTTTACCATTTTTAATATCCTCTATTGCTTCAGATATCGTATGTAAATGAATCTTCTCTTCTAAAATTTGCTTTGTGCCCATATGCTATGACGCCTTTTTCGACGAAAATCGTTTAAATAGTTTAGTAATTGGTTGCAAAAATACGTCAATATTAAATATTCCCATACCTTTTGATGCTCTTCTCATCAATAAAAATCCAATTGGAACCATAATAATTGCGGCAATCCAAGAGCCAAATTGTGCCGTAATACTGCTTTCTTCGGCTAAATTTCTAGAAAAAGTATTGGTGAAGAAATAAACGACATATATACTAATAGCTAATATCATGGGAAGTCCAAAACCACCTTTTCTAATAATTGAACCTAAAGGAGCACCTATGAAAAACAAAATAATACATGCCATGGAAAGCGCGATTCTATTATGAAACTCTAAATCGTATAGATTCAAAAACTTCCGTTTGTTCTTTAATGCAGGTTTATTTGCATTTAGGTTATTCACAGAACGTCCAGCTTTTGAAATGGCCGTACTAAGCACATTTATCTTTTGTTGTAAGTTAAAGTTATCCAGTACTTCGGGAGCGAGATCTGATCTAGAAATAGTATCAATTTCGCCTAATTTGGCTCCCTCTACATTTTCATAAATATTCTTCGCTCGAATCCTCATGAATTCATCAAAGCCTATCTTCATATTTGGAAGCGTATCTTTTAGCTGCTTTATTGTAAGCATATTATAGCTTCTTTTTAAGCTTTCAATTTCCAAATCTCCTTCGGTTAGCGCAGATATATCTATGTTGATCGTATACTCATCAAAAGTAGCACTAGATGCAGGCATTTTATCTACAACACCGTATTTGGTCTTCTTATTTACATGATTCTCATAATACTTCCCATTATATAAAATCATTGTCATGTACTTACTGCCATCTTCAGAAATGATTTTTCCGTTTTTAGCTGTGATAACTTTTTGGTTTCCCTTTCGTGAAGTAAGGTCATAGATCATCACATTTTTTAGAAGGTCTTCATCGTCACCATATTTTTCATCAAATTTTATCTGATAGTTTGGGATGTCTGAGTTAAAACTACCTGGAATCAACGCTAAAGCAGGTTTCTTCTTTCTAATATTGATCAACAAGTTCTTCTGCTTTAAAATTGCATACGGGAAAATGTTATTATAAAGAACAAAGTTTAATGCGCTTAAAGAAAACGTTAGAATGATTAGAGGTCTAATAAGTCTCATTAATGAGATGGATGCAGATTTCGCTGCAGCAAATTCATAACGCTCGGATAAATTTCCCATAACCATGATGGAAGAGAGGAGAACCGCTATGGGTAATGCTTGAGGTGATACAATTAAACAAGTATAATATAAGAACTTTAAAATGAAATAAATGCTGATTCCTTTTCCTGCAATATCATCAAATGCCAGCCATAACGCTTGCATTACTAACACAAAAAGTATTATGAAAAAGGTAGCAAAAAAAGGAACTAAGAAGGACTTTATTAAATACTTGTCTAATATTTTCATTCTGAAATAAAACTAATCAATAATATAATCTAAGCTTAAATATTTCTTCTCATCAAAAATAAACATCTTTTCAGACAATTCTTGATTGCTTTTAAAGGCATTTATTTTAAAAGTTGTCTTTGATCCATTTGCCCCAACTTGAATCAGCTTATAAATGTGGTTGGTCTTATTATCAATACCCAACTGCACTTCTTTTATTTCAGACGCACTGTCAATAGGAATTAACTTTACATATTGAATCTTTCGACCTTTCTCTGTAGCTAAGGTACCCCAAGAAAAACTGTAACCTTCTTTATAAAATGTTAATAATTTGGAAGGATAAATAAATCCATCACCTTCGTCTATATCTCCATCATTCGTAGTCACCTCTTTATCTTCGTTATTAATAACATATAACTTTTTTCCATCGAAGATGAACTTGTTCCCTAAGTAGTCTAAATTATATTTCTCTTTTTGCAATGTAATCTTTCCTAGAATCGGCGGTTCATCATTTTCATTAATACCTGCTTCCTCATTTACAAGATTAGAGCTAAACTCGATATACATATTATCGTAGCTTCCCATTTTTTCTGATACTGCATCTAGTAACGCTTTTGCTTTTTGATCATCTTGCGAAAATCCAGTAAAGCATACTAACATTACTACTGCTATTAAAACTTGCTTCATACTATCCATTTTTCTCATTTTCTAATAATTGTTCTAGAGCAACAAAATCTGGAATCAACACCTGTCTTGCTTTACTTCCTTCAAAAGGACCTACAATACCAGCAGCTTCCAGTTGATCTATTAATCTACCTGCTCTATTATATCCTAATTTTAATTTTCTTTGTAATAGAGATGCTGACCCTTGTTGTGCTGTGACAATAATTTCTGCTGCATCTTTAAAGAGTTTATCTCTATCCGCAATGTCAATATCAAGATTTGTGCCACCCTCTTCACCAACATATTCTGGCAGTTGATAAGCTTCAGGATATGCTCTTTGAGAGCCGATAAAGTCAGTAATTTTTTCTACTTCTGGTGTATCTACAAAAGCACATTGAATCCTAGTTATATCATTACCTCCAGAATATAACATATCTCCACGACCGATTAACTGATCTGCTCCAGGAGCATCTAAAATCGTTCTAGAATCGATTTTTGAAGTCACTCTAAATGCAATTCGAGAAGGGAAATTAGCTTTAATAATTCCTGTGATTACATTCACAGAAGGTCGTTGGGTCGCTACAATCAAATGTATTCCAATGGCTCTAGCCAATTGAGCTAACCTTGCAATAGGTGTTTCTACTTCTTTCCCAGCAGTCATTATTAAATCTGCGAACTCATCAATAACGAGTACGATATACGGTAAGAATTTGTGTCCATTCTCAGGATTTAATTTCCTTGCCTTAAACTTTGTATTGTACTCTTTGATATTTCGCACCATGGCTGTTTTTAACATGTCATAACGCGTATCCATTTCAATACACAACGAGTTCAACGTATTCACTACCTTCGTTGTATCTGTAATAATGGCTTCCTCTGTGTCAGGTAATTTTGCCAAGTAGTGACGTTCTATCTTGTTAAATAGTGTCAGTTCCACTTTTTTAGGATCAACCAATACAAATTTTACTTCAGCTGGATGTTTTCTGTATAACAATGAAGTCAATACGGCATTTAATCCAACAGATTTACCCTGCCCCGTTGCGCCTGCCATTAATAGATGTGGCATCTTGGCAAGGTCGACAGTAAAAGTTTCATTGGAAATCGTTTTCCCCAATGCAATTGGTAGCTCCATGTTAGATTCCTGAAACTTCTTTGAAGATATCACGGAATGCATGGATACGATGGTCGCTTTTTTGTTAGGTACTTCAATACCAATAGTTCCCTTACCAGGAATAGGAGCAATAATTCTAATGCCTAATGCTGCAAGTGATAAAGCAATATCATCCTCAAGGTTTTTAATTTTTGAAATCCTGATTCCAGCCTCTGGAACAATTTCATATAACGTAATCGTAGGACCTACAGTGGCCTTTATTTGCGCGATCCCTATTTTATAATTCTTTAAGGTATCGACAATTTTATTTTTGTTGAGTTCGAGTTCTTCAGGATCTACAGAAATACTCTCATTATATTGTTTTAATAGATTGAACGTTGGAAATTTATAATTCCCCAATTCCAACTTAGGATCGAACTCGCCAAAATCTTTGACTAGTTTATCCGAAAGATTTTCAGCAACATGCTTCTCTTCGGCTATTTCTTCTACATCAATTTCAACTTCTGTATCTAACTCTAGTTCAACCTTTGACTTAGGTTTTTCTATCACTTCTTCAACAACCTCAGTATTATTGTCAACATCTGAATGATTTTGAATGGTAGGCTGTAAATTCTTTACTGACAGTTCAAATTCTGATTTCTTTTCGGGTTCTTGCTTTTCTTCTATATCGGCTTCATTAAATTCAACAGTGATAGTTTCTTCTTCTGAAACAAGGTTTTCAGCAGTGGTTGTTTCTTCAGTTACAACCTTCACTTTTTTACGAGCTCTTATCTTATTGATAATTGCTTCTGGCGTCACTTTAAACCTAATAACTGCATAGGCTATAAAAAAGAAAATGAGAATAATGGCTAAGCCCGGAGTACCTGTAAATGTTTTCAAGTAATCATTCAACTCATAGCCAATAACTCCAGATAATACGGTGTATTTTTCAGCAACAAAACCAAAGGCCAAAGAAATCCATAACATACTCACTAATCCCCAATTCCAAGAGACTACGACCTTTGAAAGTTTAGTTCTGAACATCCAGAACAATCCAGAAATGAATAGGAGGTAAGGCAATAAAAATGCACCTACTCCAAAACCTTCATAAATTGCGTAATGACTTAAAGTTGCTCCAATCTTTCCTAACCAGTTTTTACTGCTAATGTTTCGATCCGCAAACTGACTAATGATACTATGATCATCTTGCCACGTAAAAAAGAAGGATACAAAAGCAACAAAGAGAAAAATGGAAAATAGGATAAAGAAGACACCGACTATGGTTTGTGTCTGTCTGCTATTAAAAAACGTACGAATTGTACGAAATGTAGTGTTCTTTTTTTTAGTAGAAGCTTTGGTTTTCTTTGCCATCAACAAATAAATTATAGATAGTAAATATAGTTATTTACTTAGAAAAGCAGCGCAATCTTTGGTACGTAAATAAAACTTGCTACAATTAGTGAAATAACAGCAGCAAAACTGGCCGCTCCAGCAGAAATGTCTTTAATAAAACCAATTTTTTCATGGTAGTCCGGATGCACAAAATCAGATACTTTTTCGATTGCAGTATTTAATGATTCCGCTACTAAAACTAAACCTATAGCGATAATCTGAAACATCCATTCTATAGAGGATATATCGAAATAGAATCCCGCGGCTGTAATCAGAATTGCTACGAACAACTGTGCTTTAATACTATCTTCCGTTTTCATTAACAGAAACATGCCGCGAATAGCAAAACGAATACTACGTAAACGCCCCTTTATAAAACCATCCTTTGGATTTTTCATCTAGCGTAAAGCATTTAGGGCATTTTCATAATTAGGTTCATCTACAATCTCGGGTACCTGTTCAGTATAAAGAACCGTACCATTCTCGTCTAATACGATAACCGCTCTAGAGTGTAAATTTGCCAAAGGACCATTGCTAATTTCCAACTGATAATTCTGACCAAAACTTCCAGTAGCAAAATCTGATAACATTTCTACATTATCAATGCCTTCCGCACCACAAAAACGTGCTTGCGCAAAAGGGAGGTCTCTAGAAACACATACTACTTTTGTGTTTTCTAAACTAGCCGCAGATTTATTGAAAGTTCGAACCGATGTTGCACACGTTCCTGTATCTATACTAGGAAAGATATTCAATACCAGTTTAGCACCTTTATAATCGGATAATTCTTTTTTTGAAAGATCAGGAGCAACCATAGAAAAGTTAGGAGCAGTAGTACCAACACCTGGTAGATTTCCTAAAGTTTGTATAGCATTTCCTTTTAAAGTAATGTTAGCCATGATGTAATTTATGTGTTATCAAAAATACATTTTTTTAGCGAATAATAATTACTACAATTTGTTAATTATTATGAATATCTTCGCATGATTATTACCTCGGTTAGAAATTGAAATTAGCTAGATATACATCAGAATTTAAGTACAATTGGAAGCTTGCGGCACCTGTAATGTTGGGAATGCTAGGGCACACCTTTGTCAGTTTTGTAGATAATATCATGGTGGGGCAATTAGGAACCGCTGAGCTAGCTGCGGTATCTTTAGGGAACAGTTTTATGTTCATTGCCATGTCCTTAGGAATTGGTTTTTCCACGGCGATTACTCCGCTGATTGCGGAGGCTGATTCATCTAATAATTTCGACCAAGCAAAATCAACATTCAAGCATGGATTATTTTTATGTACGGTCTTAGGAATTTCATTATTTCTAATGGTGTTTTTTGCCAAGCCACTCATGTACTTGATGAATCAACCTGAAGAAGTGGTTCAATTGGCAATTCCATATTTGGATCTAGTTGCCTTTTCCTTAATTCCGCTCATTATTTTTCAGGCATTAAAACAGTTTAGTGATGGGATGTCTATGACCAGATACCCCATGTATGCCACCATTCTTGCAAATCTTATTAATGTTGGCTTAAACTATGTCCTGATCTTTGGTCATTTTGGATTTCCTGAGATGGGTATTGTTGGGGCAGCCTATGGGACTTTGGCTTCTCGTATTATTATGGTGGGTTATCTATGGTGGCTATTGGCGAGAAGGAAACGTACTAAGATGTTGGTAACGAATATTAAGATATTTGTATTAGATACCTTAATGCTTAAGAAGATCATTGGATTGGGAATGCCAAGTGCGATGCAAATGTTTTTTGAAGTGGGAATTTTCACGGCAGCTATTTGGTTAAGCGGGTTGTTAGGAAAGAATCCTCAGGCAGCGAATCAGATTGCCTTAAATCTTTCATCTATGACCTTTATGATAGCTATGGGATTGAGTGTAGCAGCCATGGTACGCGTTGGAAATCAGAAGGGATTGATGAAGTTTAGAGAACTACGCAGGATTGCATTTTCCATATTTTTATTGGGAACATTATTAGCTATATTCTTTGGAACTATCTTTTTCTTGTTTCACCAGCAATTACCAATGATCTATGTAGATATGAATGATGCAGTCAATTATATAGATAATATGGAAGTAGTTAGTATTGCGGCGAAATTATTATTTGCTGCAGCTATATTCCAGATAAGTGACAGTATTCAAGTAATTGTGCTTGGCGCATTACGTGGATTACAAGATGTTAAGATACCTACGTTAATTACCTTTATAGCGTATTGGGCAATAGGATTTCCTATTAGCTATTTCCTTGGAAAAGAAGATATGTATGGCAGTTTTGGAATTTGGTTAGGCTTACTCGCTGGACTAACCACTGCTGCGATCTTATTGTATATTCGATTTAATTATTTAACTTTAAAACTCATCAGAACAAAAGAACATGAATCTACCTAAATTTTTGTTAGCCGATAATAGCAATCACCCAGAAGATATTTTTGTATTACATACCGAATTCCCTCGCTTTTTAATCAATCTAAAAGATGACGAAATAGAGTGGTTTGAAGACCTCTCTGGTGAACGCGAAGATGACATTGCCAGTGAAGTTTCTAGCCTTATTGAAGGAGCAAGTCAATTTTATGATCAAGAGATGGCTAAGTATGAATAGTACTCAATTTTAGGACTACTCATTAAATAAAAACCGTTTAGGATTGGTTTCTGCCATTAACCAGAACTCATCATCATCGATATACCCACGTACATCCATCCCAAATCTTCGTTCGCTATAATCCTTTTGTAGCATATAGAAGTCGGACCCAAATAGTACGCGCTCCTTTGCTTTGGGGGTTTTAAGAACATTTCGTAGCACAGGATATAGACGAGGATCATATACGGTAAAGGAAATATCAGCATATACATGATCATATTTGATCATCATTTTACGAATCAAAGAATACCAATTACGATCTTTCTCAAAATTCTCGTCGGATACATCTAGATATTTATCCCATTCTTCATTACCACCAAAATGAGCAAGGTTTATTTTCAGTTTAGGGAATTTTTTTAGCACGTATTCATAGTTCTTTGGATGATTTAGATACTTAGCAAAATCATAGCTGCTTCTGGAATCTTTATCATTATAAAACGAGAAACGCTCTTTTGCTTTTGCGATCATTTCCTTTGTAGGTCTATGTCTGAAATGATTTTTGTTTTTTGGAATACAGTGTGTGGTGATAGGAATATGATTGGCTTCAGCATAAGCGTACACCTCATCAAGTCGGTAATCATCGGGAAAAAACCCTAATGCGGGATATAATTTTATTCCAGAAAATCCTTCTTTTTCAATGTATCTTTTGACCAATGCTAATATATCTTCTCTTCTAGGGTCGACACAAATAAATGGTAAGAACACATCTAAACCCTTATTCTCATAATAGCGTTTTAGGTCGGCAACATCTTCTAATTGCTTAAGAAAGTTATACTGTGCCTTTCCAGCATGCATATAATCAAAATCCACGGTTAAAGGACAAAACTTTGTTTCTTTAGGATAATAACCGCGTAGTTCGTTAAAGATATCTTTTTGATCTTTTTTAAATGCACTATAGATAAACCCAGCAATTCTTGGGGCGAATCTTCTGGCAAGTCGCATCAATAATTTGGCAATCCATTTCTTTTTAACGAGTGTTGTAGGAAAGTACCAGCCAATAAATTTTTTTGGTAAATATTGTATGGTAAACACATGACAGTGAATATTATGAATGAGATATTCAAGATTGGGCTGCTTACTTTCAGGCATGAGGCTTCTATTTAGATTAAAAAGGTAAGAAGACCCTTAGGCTAAATCATGCGCTTTTCTGCACTATAGAATGTAGATTTCTGTGTTGAGAGCCAATTAATTACTTGCCTTTCTCGACAAATTCTAGTTTGCTTACATCAGCTTCGGTTGTAAACAAACCATAGTTGATAAAGGCTTTTTTCTTTTCGATTTTTTCAATGGTACCCACCGCGTTACCATCTAATAATCGAACACGATCATTCACCTTAAAAATGTACGATGCTTTTTCTTTGGCAATTTTTTTCGCTACTTTCTTCTTTTCTTTTCGTACTTCAACAACTTTTTCCAAAACCTCTTTTTCTACCTCTTGAATGACTTTCTTTTTCTTTTCTTCCTTTTCTTTGGCTACTTTCTTTTGGGCTTTAGTAGGTTTTACGGGGTTCTTTTTTAAATGCTTTGTTTTTTCAGTAACAATCCATTTGTTGAAATTCGTAGTCAGCTCCTTTTTGTTATTGGTTTGAAAGTATTTGTTCAATAATTCATTTATCTTTCTACCTAAAGATAACATACGTTGATTGCTGTCATATAATTCCTGAAAGCCCATGAGTTTTTCCTGGATCTTTTGCTCTTTTTCCTGTAAACTTTCAAGATGTTCTTGTCCTTTAGATTTTTGTTTTTCTAAACCTTCAGAAGTTCGTTGCAGCTTATTGCGTTCTTTTTGTAGTTTGGAAATAGTCTTATCTAATCGAATCTTTTCGCTTTCTACACGTTTCTTAGCTTGATTGATTAAACTAAATGGAATACCGTTCTTTTGTGCAACTTCAAAGGTAAATGAACTTCCTGCTTGACCAATATCTAATTTATATAAAGGTTCCAGCGTACGCTCATTAAATTGCATGTTTGCATTCACGACGTTCTCTAGTTCATCTGCTAATACTTTTAAATTCGAGTAGTGTGTAGTGATAATACCAAAAGCTTTTTTATCATAAAATTCTTCTAGGAAAATTTCTGCCAGCGCGCCACCTAATTCAGGATCAGACCCTGTTCCGAATTCATCAATCAAGAATAAGGTGTCCTTTGTACATTTCCGTAAAAAGTAGCGCATGTTCTTTAAACGATAGCTGTAGGTACTTAGCTGATTTTCAATAGATTGATTATCTCCAATATCTGTTAGAATAGTGTCAAATATATAAGTTTCACTACGCTCATCAACAGGAATTAACAACCCGCTTTGCAGCATTAACTGTAATAAACCTATGGTCTTTAACGTAATACTTTTCCCTCCTGCATTTGGACCCGATATCACAACGATCTGTTGTTGCTCATTCAGCGCCAACGTCTGAGGAATCGTTGTAATATTTTGCGCTTTGTTCTTTACCCAAAGAATAGGATGATAAGCATTCTTAAAGTAGATTTTTTTTTCAGTTGATATGGCTGGAAGTAAAGCGTTTATAGCATGTGCATACTTTGCCTTTGAAGCCACGACATCTAAATGTGTTAAGAACAATAGATATTCTTTCAATAGCTCCTTATATGGTCGGAGTTCATTGGATAAGGTTTTTAAAATCCTGACAATCTCTTGCTTTTCTTCATACTCAAGATTTTGCAACTCTCGACTGAAATTTAAAGTCGATTCTGGAGCCATGTACACAATGTTTCCAGACTTGGAAGATCCTAATAGGCTACCTTTTACCTTTCTACGATACATGGCTTGAACTGCCAATACACGTTGATTATCTACAATAGTCTCTTTAATATCTGCCAAATACCCCGATGCGATAGCACTGCTTAACGCTTTGCTAAAACTGGTACCAATCTTAGCTCTAATTCCTCCAATATCCTTTCGGATTTGTTTTAAAACGGGAGATGCTGAATTTGCTACCTCTCCATATGGAGTGATAACCTTTTTAATGGCATCAACAATATGATTTGTAAACACTACATCTTCACTCAAAATAAGGAGTGTAGGATAGTAGACATGGAATTTCTTAAGAAACTTCTTTTGTTCATTTACCGTTTCCGAAATAGTCGCTAGTTTTAAGTAGCTCTTAGGTTCTAAAAAACTATTTTCTATTCCTAGCTTATGAATTTCTGTTTCAATGTTCTCAAAGTAATGGTTGGGAATTCGATTTTCGTTTTCAAACGAAGCCAAGTATTCATTAACTAGTGCTAGCTCTCTTAACAAATCAGTTCTATTTGAATAAGGTATGATGCGTGTTATCGCTGTTTTTCCTAAATCAGAAATAGCAAAGTCCGCAACCTGTTGGAGAACCGTTGTAAACTCTAAATCTAACAATACTTTTTCTGAGATGTTTTGCTTCAAATCTTTATCTTTGATTGAGCACAAAAATAACAAACAATGCAGGTTAATATTGATGAAAGTTGGAAAAAAATTCTAGAACCAGAATTTGAGAAAGCTTATTTTAAAGAATTGGTCCCTTTTATTAAAAATGAATATGTGAACCATCGTTGTTATCCGAAAGGTAGTGATATCTTTTCTGCATTTGATCATTGTCCGTTTGATCAGATAAAAGTGGTCATTATCGGGCAGGACCCATATCATGGTCCGGGGCAAGCTAATGGGTTGTGTTTTTCTGTGCATGACGATATTTCGCATCCACCATCATTGATTAATATTTTTAAAGAATTGGGTTCGGATATAGGTAAATCATATCCAACATCTGGAGATCTTTCCGTTTGGGCTAAACAAGGTGTGCTACTTTTGAACGCAACATTAACGGTTAGAGCGCATCGTGCTGGAAGTCATCAAGGAAAAGGTTGGGAACAGTTTACAGATGCTGTGATTGAAAAGATCTCTTCTGAAAAGGAAAATGTTGTTTTCTTGCTATGGGGAGGTTTCGCTAAAAAGAAAGGTAGAAAGATTGACACATCTAAACATCATATATTGAGTTCAGGGCATCCATCTCCATTGAGTGCAAATAGAGGGTACTGGTTTGGAAACAAGCATTTTTCTAAGACTAATGATTATTTGAAGGGTATTGGCACTAAAGAAATTAATTGGTAATAAAAAAGCCTACTAAATAGCAGACTTATCGAATTTGAAAAAAGAACAGTAACTAAGCATGCTCTGTTACAATAACAAGGCTCGCAGGTTGCTGTGTTTGGTTCGTTTGAATAGTTGATTTTTCAGCTAAACCACATCTTTTAGAAGCACTTCTACAAGATGATAAACTAATAAGTCCGATAACACAAATAGCAATGTATACGATTCTTTTCATGGTTTTCATTTTAATGGTCTAAATGTACATATTTTTTATAACATGATGTACATTTTTCTTCTCTTGGATAACGTTAAAGTACATCATTTTATTTTGTATGTCCTCAATTAATTTAGGATCAATAGATTGAGCAGAATTCCATTCTGTGAGGGATAACCATTTTTGAATATCCGCTAACTGTTGTTTATAACGAACAGAAAGAGTGGAATCAATATTTGGAACTTGTTTAAAATGTTTTGTTTGATTGTTAATGATGTGTAGGATACGTTTTACTTCTGTTGGATATTTCGTTAATATCTCTTCTCTTATAGCAATTACAAAACAAGGCCATGGAGTAGGGCAGTCTCCTAGTCGTCTAAACGTTCCGTTGTCTACCAAAGGTTTTGTGGTAAAATGCTCCCACATAAAATAATCCGCTTCTCCTTGATCCAAAGCGGCGATACCACCTTCTAGATCTTTAACAACTTTAAATTGGAGCGCATTGATATCCCACCCTTGATTATAAGCATTCACAATGGCCATTAAATGAGAACCGGACCCAAATCTGCTGATAGCCACAGTAGCATGTTCCAATTCAGAAAGGTGTTTAAACTTGGAATGTGCACCTACATGAATTCCCCAAATAAGAGGACTATCTACATAGGTTTGCACTATTTTCGAAGGATTTCCTTCTTGAATGTCTTTAATGATACCTTCGGTTAATACAATAGCAATATCGACAGTTCCTTCTCGGAGTGCTTTGGTCATTTGTCCAGTGCCTCCATGAAAGTCTTTCCATCGCAGGTTAATACCATGCTCGGTATATTCTTTGTTTTTTAAAGTTAGATACCATGGGTAATTAAAATGTTCGGGAACACCGCCAATTTTAAGGTGGAGCATTTATTCTACTAATTTATTTAGTGTATACTCAATAAGTTCAGCAACTACTTTACCTGGATCAGCACTAAATGTGCCATTTGCTCGATTGGCAATAATTGCGTTCATTGAACAGGCTTGGTGTCCCAATAGTTTTGACAAACCATAAATAGCTGAAGTTTCCATTTCTAAATTAGTCACCCGAATTCCATTATGATTAAAGTTATCAATCTTTTTATTAAGGTCATTATCTTGTATTGAAAGCCTTAATATTCTTCCTTGAGGGCCATAAAAACCGCCTGCAGTTGCTGTCATTCCTTTGTACACTCTATCTGAAGAGATTCTTTTGTCCAAATCTGAACCATTTTCTATTACAATTGGATATGCTTTTTTTGTACTCCACTCTGTATGGGCTACAAAAGCACTTTCGATTTCAGGGTTTGTTATATCTTCAAGGTCATAAAAATGAAGCATACCGTTAATGTCCAAACCATGAGTGCTCATTACAAAGTTATCCACTGGAATATCGGCCTGTAGAGATCCTGAAGTTCCTATTCGCACAATATTTAGGCTAGTATGTTCGTCTCGTATTTTTCTAGTCTTCAGATCAATATTGACCAGTGCGTCTAGTTCGTTCAATACAATATCGATATTATCAGGACCAATACCTGTAGAAATTACACTTAAACGCTTTCCTTTATAGGTGCCCGTTGTTGTTTTAAATTCTCTCTTTTGTGTTGTGAATTCAATAGTATCAAAGTGTTTCGTTACTTTATCTACACGATACTGATCACCAACAAAAATAATATCCGTAGCGATGTGTTCTGGTAATAGGTTTAAATGATAAATACTACCATCTGGATTTAATATAAGCTCTGAGCTTTTAATAGACATTTAAAATTGTTTTAATTAATTTGTTCTTTTTTGAATTAAATTGATAATTCAATCTTTGCACTCCTCCGTATATCATGTTGTTCTTCACCTCTCCAGCAAAATTATGCTGACCTAAGAGTGCTTCATGACCTGTCCTATTTAACTCTAGTCTTTCTTCAGAAATTGTGAAAAACACGGAAAGTTTTTCTATAATTCGTTGCATCTGTAAGTCCCCAAAACCGTAATATCCTTGATAATTTAAAATGTATCCTAACAGGTGATGTTTGGACCTTACTTTCCGATCCTTTACAATGGTTAAAATATTTTCTTCTATTACACTTAGGCCTGTCTTTTGATTGGGAAAACGTTCCATATGTGCTTTTAAACAATTACTTAGATATTTAAAAGATGAATTGGAAACGATATAAGGTTTGAATAAGTTATGATCTTTACCACAGTAAATATTCCACAGTTCAATGGCTAATTGTTGATCTTCTTTGGTGAGTTTGATCCTTGCATGGAAATGCTCTCTTATTTGATCGGGGTTAAGTTCAGGTAACCCTTTCAAATTTTTCTCACCAGCAATAAAACCACTTGTGACAACATACAAAGGCTTGTCAATCTTCTTTTGGTGTAACAAGTTTATTACACCAAGCATATTAATATGGCAAAAAAGATCATATTCAAACCACAAAATGATACTATCATATTGGTCAACGTGTTCTAGTTTTAATAATTCGCGACTAAAGGCAAATTTGTTAATTTCGATATCGTAATACTCTTTTAGAAAACTACTTCTTAACTCGAAGAAACTTTTTGAGTTAATATTAGAAATAACCGGTCCTTCACACAACATTTCCTGCCAGGTTAAAAAATTACCCTGAAAGTCTAACTCGTTAAGATATTCTGTAAGACTATCTCCATTTGTAATGTGTAAAACCTTGTTCATATCTAGCCACCAACTCTTTTTACGGAAAACCCTTTGTCTTTAAGTATTTCCATGATTTTATCTCTATAATCACCTTGTATGATAATTTTATCATCTTTAAAACTACCACCCACACTGAGTGTTGTTTTAATTTCTTTGGCTAGTTTTTTAAAGTCCGAAGTTGCGCCATTATAACCTTCCAATATGGTTATAGGTTTCCCTTTACGCTTTTCATATTTGCAAAGTATAGGGGCATCCTGTAACCATATATCACTTTTCTTTTTAGAAACCTTAGGAGTTTCAGAAACGTGATCAGGAAATAAATTCTTTAATTGATCTTGTAAATCCATTCTATTTGGTCAATCCTAACTCCTGTAATCGTTCATCTAAGAACTCTCCAGCAGTAATATCATCAAATTGTTTTGGATTATTTTCATCAATACATCCTTCTAAGACATCCAACTTCATACTACTAATTGGATGCATAAAGAATGGAATTGAAAAACGAGAGGTACCCCATAATTCTCTAGGAGGGTTCGTTACTCGATGTATCGTTGATTTCAATTTATTATTACTATGTCTTGATAACATATCTCCTACGTTAATCATCAGTTCATCTGGCTCAGCCATGGCATCGATCCAATCTCCTTCATGATTCTGAACTTGTAAGCCTTTTCCTTGTGCTCCCATCAATAAAGTAATCAAATTAATGTCTCCATGAGCAGCAGCTCTAACTGCATTGTCTGGTTCCGAGGTGATAGGAGGGTAATGAATAGGGCGAAGAATACTATTTCCATTCTTAATATATTCGTCAAAATACGTTTCTTCAAGATCTAAGTGAATGGCCAAAGAACGCAATACATATTTAGCCGTTTTTTCTAACATTCTAAAAGTATCTTTTCCAACAGCATTAAACTCAGGAAGTTCTGCTACAGATACATTCTCTGGGTATTCTGCTTTTAAAGCATCATTATTTTCAACATACTGTCCAAAGTGCCAAAACTCTTTAAGATCTCCTTCTTTTTTACCTTTTGCACTTTCCTTTCCAAAAGACACATATCCTCTCTGACCACCAATGCCTGGAATCTCATATTTTCGTTTTATTTCAGTAGGAAGTTCAAAAAACTTTCTAATTTCATCATATAAATTATCAACTAATGTGTCATCTAAGAAATGTCCTTTTAAAGCAACAAATCCTATGTTCTCATATGCATGACCAATTTCGTCAACAAATTTTTGTTTTCGTTGTTCATCTCCAGATAAAAAATCTGCCAGATTTACGCTAGGAATTTTATTCATTTTAGTAAGATTAAAATAAGTTTAGTATAAAGTTAATAAAATATTCACGTATTCAACAAGGAATTACTTCTTATTGAACGGTATTGTATAGGAAATAGTGTAATTAAATCCGAAACCGGCGTTATTGAGGAATATTCGATTAAAACCAGGAGCAAAGAGGGTTTTAAAATTATCGGGCTCTTTGAGACTGATCATTATTTTATACGACATACTAGCTGAAAGATATAGATTTGGAAGTGTTTCTACTTTTATTCCTAATATCAGCTCTGTCCAATGTGCATTTAAACCGCTTACTGTTTGTGAATTTGTAATTGTTGTCGATGGAAAATAGGTGTTTCCGACATTAAGTTCATAGCTGTTAAGGGTCTGATCGAAAATACTTAAACCATAACGAAACCCAAAAAAGATCTCATTGGTCATATCCAGCCAGTTTTTATACATGTTGAAATTTCCTCCTATTCGAATATAATTTCCTTTCGAAATAGAATTTGTGAAATCTTCTTGTGTGGTTTCTTCTTCATATCCGATTTCTGCCGCTAAGTAAAAAGTTCTTGTTAATCGATAATCCCCTACAATTTCAAAACCTTTAAAGGTGTCATCAAACATAGCCTTTATAGGTTTACTTATATCAACACCCAGTCTTAAACCATAAGATGTTTTATACACGGTTGTGTCTTTCTTTGTAGCCTTGTTTTCAGCAGGCTTTTGAGCATAGATACTTGTACAGACAAGTACCATGAAAAAACTAATGAAATATTTGTACATGGGCTGACGATTCATTGTTGATTGTTGTAATAGTGCTTGGGGTAAAAGACTGCATCCAGCCACTACCAGAAGTAATTGTTACATTATTGAAAATGGCTTTAAAACCACAAGACCTGGAAACATATACCGCTTCGACATCGTAACTGATTGTTAATTGGTCAGTTTGATTATTTGCCAAATTTCCATCGACATTATTCATTTTAAAATTATAAATAGTCTGAGAAGCTTCCGTATTCAATGGTATGACAATTGAATCTGTAGTTATTGAGATGTATGCTGATAGTGTATCCTTTCCATCTGCCCAAACAGATAAACGTTCAACAGCTTTTATATCTGTCTGACTAGCATTATCATAAAAACGAAGTATTAAGTTTGGCGTAATAGGCTCAATACAAATATCATCTTTTTCACAAGAAGCCATTAAGAGTACAAAAACCAAAAGAAACCCTATTTTCTTCATTAAAATCTTTTTAATTTCCAGAACCTCAAATGTAAGTAAAGATTCATTAAATTTTGATCATTATCTGTTAAAAGAACTGAGATATACCTAACTATATTGTATTACACTTTTTCAAATAATGCTACAGTTTCTATATGGGATGTATGTGGAAATTGATCTACCAAACTTATTTTGTTTAACTGATACCCATTTTTCATAAGTTCTTCCGTATCCCTAGCTTGTGTAGCCGGATTACAAGAAACATATACCATACGATCTGCATTTAGTTGGATAATTTTCTGTAACGTTTTTGGAGCAATTCCTGCTCTTGCTGGATCTAGTATAATCGTACGAATCTTGTTATTGTATTCAGGATGTGTTTGTAGAAATTTACCTACATCTGCAGCATAGAATTGCAATCCATCAATACCATTTCTTTTAGCATTTTTCTTTGCATCTTCAATAGCAGAAGCAACAATGTCTACACCAATGATTTTTGTGTTTTCACTTTTAGATGCGAGTATCTGCCCAATAGTTCCCGTACCACAAAAAAGATCCATAACCACAGAATTATCAATAGCTTCTCTGTTCTCTAGAGCATAGTCAATAACTTTTGTGTATAATTTTTCCGCAGATTTAGGATTGGTTTGAAAGAAGCTCTTCATGCTAATTTCAAAATTCAAACCTAACAATTCTTCTACTATTTTATCTTTCCCAGAAACTAATTGGATACTACCCGATGTAGCAATTGTTCTGTCGCCAACTTCGTCATTGATGGTATGTAGTAAGCCAGCAAAACGTTCTTTGAAAATGTCTTGTAAAAGCTGAGAAAAATCTTTTAAATCAAATTCTGATAATTCTGAAGAGGTAGTGACTAGGTTAAATAGTAACTCATTTGTTTTGTACGATTTCCGTACTACAAAATATCTAAAAAAGCCCTCCTTTTTAGGTCCATGCCAAGGTGCTAACCCTGTTTTTTCACAATATTTTCGAATCACTTTAATATGATCTTCTATTTGTTTGTCAAACAAACCTGAATCTTTTTCCAGATTGTCACCCATCCACCAAACTCCTCGTCTTTTAAAACCCAAGGTGAAGATATCTACATCGGTCTTTAGTTTTCTATCATATCCAATAGCAGAAAACCCGTATTCCATTTTATTTCTATAATGAAAAACATTGGGCGAGCTTATGAATTCATCAAAAAGATCATTGATGTTTTCAACTTTACCAATGCGTTGAAATAAAGATAAAACACTTTCTTTTTTGTACTGATGTTGTAACTCAATGGGTAATTGTATGTATGGAGCACCAGGGATATCTTGATAGGGCACTTCGATTTCGTTATCTGAATGTTCTAAAACATCTATTAATTTGCACTCCGCATATTTTTTACTCGATTTTTTAACCTGTGCTTTAACTTTTTGACCTGGTAAGGTATTTGGTATAAAAACTACAAACTCTCCTTCTTCAGAACGAATTCTACCTATTCCTTTTCCTCCAAAAGCATAATCCTCTATGGTAAGTTCAATGATCTGACCTCTCTTTACAAACTTATTTCGTTCTCTACGCGGCATCTATTTGATTTAGTTAAGAGCACAAACTTAGGAATTATTTCAGTTATCTTTATAAGGATTCTGCATTTCGAATGAACCTTTTGATTTTTTGTTCGTCTATAGTATGAATGTATTCATGAAAAAACCAACCAACATAACAGATGGAGATCTGGTAATTGCATATCAATCAGGTGATCTAAAAGCGCTATCTGTTTTAGTGAAAAAGTGGCATGTATCATTCTGTAAACTAGCTTATTGGTATGTGAAAGATGCAGATGTCGCGAAAGATATCGCTCAGGAGAGTTGGACCATAATAATTAGAAAATTAAATGAACTTAAAGAGCCAAAAAAATTTAAAAGCTGGGCGATAAGCGTGGTAAATAGGAGAGCAATAGATTGGATTAGAGCGCAACGTAATGAAGATAAAAAGTTGCATCGTTTTTATGATGAACGATCATCAAAAGTTCAAATTGACGATGATGGCAGTCATAGACAAGAACTACGTAAGCGATTATTAAACTCGATCTATGAACTTTCAGACGATCAGCAAGCGGTTATAAAGTTATTCTATATGCAGAATTACTCCTTAAAAGAGATAAGTACATTACTCGAAATATCTGTGGGAACAGCAAAATCAAGGTTGTTTCATGCAAGAGAGAAATTAAAAACAATTTTAAAAACATAGAAATTATGAAAAACATGGAAGAAATAGACAGATTAATTAAAGAAACATTAACGCAGGAGGAGACCAAATTTTATGATGACCTGCACGAGGAAGGTTTGTTTGGAATGGTAAGAAGCCTATTTAGTGGAAAACTGAAATGGATTATTTCCTTAATGATCTTTGTGAATTTTATAGTATTAGGTTTTTGTATCTATTCTATTATTCAGTTCTTTGAAGCTACAGAAACGGTTGAACTTATAAAATGGGCATCCGCCACGTTTATAGGTATGATGATGATTTCTATGCTGAAGTTATTCTCTTGGATGCAAATGAATAAGAATGCGCTCATGAGAGAAATAAAAAGATTGGAATTATTGATCTCTTCCTTAACATCAAAATAGTGCAATTTACATTTTATAGCACGGCTAATATTTACTAAATTGCAAGCTCTAGGGATGATTTCTTTCCCACGCTGAATTTTCGAATACCTCGAAAGGATAAAGGTAGATAAGGAATGGTTATTTTATAAATTTAAAAATTATTAAAAATGGCTGTTTTAGACCAATTAACTTCGCAACAAGCGATCGATTTAGAAAACAAGTATGGAGCACACAATTATCACCCACTACCAGTGGTGTTGAGTAGAGGAGAAGGTGTGTATGTATGGGATGTAGAAGGAAAAAGATACTACGATTTTTTATCTGCATATTCTGCAGTAAACCAAGGGCATTGTCACCCAAAAATTGTAAATGCAATGATGGCACAAGCTCAAACTTTAAGCTTGACATCCAGAGCATTTTATAATGATATGTTGGGTAAGTATGAAGAATTTGCCACACAGTATTTTGGGTTTGATAAATTACTTCCCATGAATACTGGAGCAGAAGCAGTAGAGACTGCTTTAAAATTATGTAGAAAATGGGCATATGAAGTAAAAGGAATTTCAGAAAATGATGCACAAATTATTGTTTGTGAAAATAATTTTCATGGTAGAACTACTACGATCATTTCTTTTTCAAATGATCCTGTAGCTCGTAAGAACTTCGGACCTTTTACAAATGGGTTCATAAAGATTGAATATGATAATTTAAGAGCTTTAGAGGAAGCGTTAGAAAGTACTCCAAATATAGCTGGATTCTTGGTAGAACCGATTCAGGGTGAAGCAGGAGTATATGTGCCTTCTGAAGGATATTTATCTGCAGCTAAGGCCTTATGTGAAAAGCATAACGTGTTGTTTATTGCTGATGAAGTACAAACGGGTATTGCTAGAACGGGACAATTATTGGCAGTAAATCATGAAGATGTAACTCCAGATATTTTAATTCTAGGAAAAGCATTGAGTGGAGGAGCCTATCCTGTTTCTGCGGTTTTAGCCAATGACCCAATTATGAATGTCATTAAACCTGGAAATCATGGTTCAACATTCGGAGGAAATCCGATTGCTGCTGCAGTAGCAATGGCTGCTTTAGAAGTGGTTACTGATGAAGGTCTAGCAGAAAATGCAGAACGATTGGGTAAGATCTTCAGAGCGGAATTGTCAGAATTTGCTAAAGAAAATGAACTGGTTAATTTAGTTAGAGGTAAAGGACTATTAAACGCAATTGTTATCAATGATGATGAGGATAGTTCTACCGCTTGGGATATTTGTATGCAATTGAGAGACAATGGACTATTGGCGAAACCAACACATGGAAATATTATCAGATTTGCTCCGCCGTTAGTAATGAATGAAGAACAATTGTTAGATTGTGTATCCATCATTAAAAAAACTATTACTAACTTTAGCAAGTAAATTAATTAACTAACCAAAATATTTTATACTATGGCGATAGATGATATCGGGAGCAATGCTCCAAAACAACTTACTTTGAGTGATCATGCAGTAGGCTTTTTAAAAGAAACAGCAAAATGGACCAATTTTTTATCAATTGTTGGTTTTATTCTGATCGGCCTTATTGTAGTGATGGCATTGTTTGGAGGAGCATTCCTAGCGTCTGCTGCTTCTGAATTTGGCGGAGGTACCGAAGCTGTTGGAGGTGCTTTTTTTACCATTATTTATTTATTGGTTGCGCTCTTATACTTCTTCCCTGTATATTACTTGTTTAAATTTTCAAGGAATATGAAAGCTTCTTTGCATGCGAAAGATGAGGGTGCACTTACCAAGGCTTTTGAATACATGAAATCTCATTATAAATTTGTAGGTATTTTGACAATTATTATGTTGTCATTTTATGCTCTTATATTTTTACTAGGCCTGCTGGGAATAGCAGCTTCTGGATTATAGGAGATAACAATTATTATAAAAAAAAAGGAGCCATTTGGCTCCTTTTTTTTATTGTAATGCTTCTAATCTTTCCCTCATTAAATCTGGATCGCCAAGCGCATCCCAACCAATAAGACTTAATACCCATAATATCATCAAGATCATTATAAGGTTTAATACAATTCCTATAATTCCTAATATTTTACCAGCGCTTCCATTTCCTGCACTAGTATATGCGTCTGGATATTTTCTAAATTCTTTTTCGGCACCACGTCCTAAGAAAAAGGCAATAATTCCAAGTGGTAGCCCTATTATCCCATAACAAATACAGGTTAATATTGAGAGTATACCTAAGACTAACGAGGCGGTTCCGTTTGAAGGAGTTTGATTTTCCATTGTGTATTTCAGATTAAAATAAGTAATTCATTTTTATAAAGTAGCTGACGATAATAATCAGCAAATTAATAACGACCAATGTAAGTATAATTTTACGACCTTTTTTAAATTTATATTTTAAATGTAAGAGGCCAAATATTGCTAATATTAATAATGTATAGATGGCTGGATACATTTTAAAGGCGGCTATAAATTCACCTTTTATCAATAACCAAAAAGCTCGTTGAATACCACACCCTAAACACTCAACTCCAAAGAGTTGTTTGTTAAGACAGGGAAGCATAGAATCTTTGGCTTGTATGAAAAATGCTGCTATCATTAAGAGAATTGATCCATACCTGGAATATTTGGCATTCCATCCTTGGCTGCAGCAGCCAATTCTTGATCATTGATAGCACTGGCCTTTGTAATAGCATTGTTTAGTGCAACAACCAAATAATCCTCCAATTCTTCTGCATCTTTTAATAAAGAAGGATCAATATTAATTGATTTAATCTCTCTATTCGCAGTAATTGTGATCTTTAGTTTCTCTGGAACTTCTTCATCTATTAGAACAGTATTCAATCGTAGTTTAGTTTCTTCTACTTTTTGTTGTGCTTGTTTAAGCTTGTCCATCATACCCGATAAATCTCCAAACATAGTTTTATATATTAAATTCGTAGCGACAAAATTACTATTTATATTGCAAGCATAAAATCTTCTTAAAATGAAAAGAATCATGCAGCTTACCACAGTATTTAGTATTATTTTTGCCTCCGCATGTAAAAATGAATCCATGAAGAATACGGATGCGGAAGCACCAATTGCAGAAAAACAAGCCAAAGAGTTAACGATACACGGAGATACAAGGGTAGATAATTATTTCTGGATGCGTTTAACCGATGAACAGAAAACAGCTAAAAATAAAGACGAACAAACTAAAAAAGTTGAATCCTATCTAGAAGCTGAGAATGCTTATTTTGATGAAGTAACGGCGCATACTAAAGATTTTCAAGAAAATTTATTTCAAGAAATGAAAGGAAGAATCAAAGAGGATGATTCTTCAGTTCCTTATAAAAGCAATGGTTATTTCTATATTACTAGATTCGAGAAAGGGAAACAATATCCTATTTATTCAAGAAAGAAAGAGAACTTAGATGCTCCTGAAGAGATCATATTCAATGTAAATGACGAAGCCGAAGGACATGAGTATTTTCAATTGGGAGGGCTGAGTATAAGTCCGAATAATAAATTAGCGGCTTTTGCTGTAGATACAGTTAGCAGGAGACAATATGTTATCAGAATAAAAAATTTAGAAACAGGAGAGGTTTATAAAGACGAAATAAAAAATACTACAGGAGGTTCTGTATGGGCAAATGATAACAAGACCTTATATTATACCTTAAAAGATCCAGTCACGTTAAGAAGTGAAAAGATTTTTAGGCATACATTAGGAACAGATGCATCGGAAGATGTTGAAATTTTTCATGAAACGGATGAAACGTTTGGTACTTATGTATACAAGACAAAGTCGAAAGAATATATTGTTATTGGGTGTTATAATACAGTTTCTTCAGAGTTTAGAGTGCTCTCAGCAGATGATCCTGAAGGAACATTTAAAATAATTCAGCCAAGAGAACGTGATTTAGAATACAGTATTTCTCATTTTGATAATGCGTTCTATATATTGACGAATAAGGACGGCGCCATGAACTTTAAGTTGATGAAAACACCTGTTGAAAAAACTACTAAAGAATACTGGGTAGATGTAATTCCGCATAGAGATGATACCTTACTAGAGGATATTTCAATTTTCAAAGAATATTTAGTATTAGAGGAAAGAACAAATGGTTTAAATAGAATTCGTATTAAGAAGTGGGATGGAAGCAAAGATGAATACCTTCCTTTTGATGAAGAAACCTATTCCGTAAGTGTGTATGCAAACCCAGAATTTGATACAGATGTTATACGATACGCATACAATTCGTTTACTACACCCAATTCTGTGGTCGATTATAATATGAAAGAAAAATCAAAAGACATCAAAAAAGAGCAAGCAGTTCTTGGAGGTGTTTTTGATAAATCTAACTATAAAAGCGAACGTGTATGGGCAACGGCCCGAGATGGTAAGAAGGTTGCCATTTCATTAGTGTATCATAAAGACACGAAACTTGGCAAAGATACTCCGCTTTTACAATACGCTTATGGTTCTTATGGGTATACAATTCCAGATGGATTTTCTACAACGCGCTTAAGCTTATTAGATAGAGGGTTTGTGTATGCATTAGCACATATTAGAGGAAGTCAGTATTTAGGAAGAGAATGGTATGAAGATGGTAAAATGTTACATAAAAAGAACACATTTGAAGACTTTGTAGATTGCTCCAAATTTTTGATTGAAAACAGGTATACTTCAGCTGACCATCTATATGCAATGGGAGGGTCTGCAGGTGGTTTACTAATGGGAGCCATTGTAAATATGAATCCAGAGCTATACAATGGAATAGTGGCAGCGGTACCCTTTGTAGATGTCATCTCAACAATGCTAGATGAATCTATTCCTTTAACTACTGGTGAATTTGACGAGTGGGGAAATCCAAAGAAGAAAGAGTACTACGATTATATTTTATCTTATTCTCCTTATGATCAAGTGGAAGCAAAAGACTATCCAAACATGTTGGTAACTACAGGGTATTTTGATAGTCAGGTACAGTATTGGGAACCTGCAAAATGGGTTGCTAAACTTAGAGATGTAAAAAAAGGAGATAATATATTGTTAATGCATACTAATATGGATGCAGGACATGGAGGAGCTTCAGGAAGGTTTGATGCATTAAAGGAAACAGCAAGAGACTATACCTTTTTCTTAGCATTAGAAAATAAGTTAGAAAAATAAATTAGTTTTGCAGTCGACCAAGACAAGAATGATAAGAAATAAAGGAATTACTGAGAACTTACTGGATCTAATTGGACAAACACCATTAGTTCGGTTACATAAAATTACAAAGGATTTTCCCGGTCAATACTTTGCAAAGATAGAAGCATTCAATCCAGGGCAATCTGCCAAGGACAGGATAGCTTTACATATTGTAGAGAACGCGGAGAAAAAAGGAATTTTAAAACCTGGAAGTACTATCGTAGAAACTACTTCTGGCAATACTGGATTTAGTCTGGCTATGATTGCCATGGTAAAAGGGTATGCCTGTAAACTAGCAGTAAGTAATAAATCATCAAAAGATAAAATCGATGGACTAAGAGCCATGGGTGCAGAAGTGCATGTGTGCCCTGCGGATGTTCCAGCAAATGATCCAAGATCTTATTATGAAGTTGCCAAAAGAATTCACACGGAAACTCCAAATTCAGTGTATATAAATCAGTATTTTAATGCATTGAATATAGAAGCGCATTACGCTACTACAGGGCCTGAAATTTGGAAGCAAACCGAAGGTAAGATAACACACTTAATTGTGGCTAGCGGAACAGGAGGGACTATCTCTGGAACCGGAAAGTATTTAAAGGAACAAAACCCAGATGTGAAAATATTGGGAGTAGATGCGTATGGGTCCATATTGAAGAAGTATCATGAAACCGGTGAGTTTGATGAAAATGAGATCTATTCCTATAAGATAGAAGGATTGGGTAAGAATCTTATCCCCGCAGCAACGGATTTTTCTGTGATTGACTTATATGAGAAAGTAACAGATAAAGATGCGGCTTATAAGGCAAGAGAGATTGTAACAAAAGAAGGTTTTTTTCCTGGGTATACATGTGGTGCTGTAATGCAAGCTACAGAACAGTATGTGAATAAAGGACTGTTTGATAAAAACAGTTTTGTGGTGCTCATTTTTCCAGATCATGGATCACGTTATATGAATAAGATATATAGTGATGAGTGGATGAAAGAACAAGGGTTTTATGACTCAGAAAAGCCTCAGAATTTTCCAGCCATCTATATTGAAAAGTAGCAATATCTAGTGTTTCTCGTCTTCTAAAAGGAAGGTGATATTTGGAAAATTAATTAAAAATCACCAAATTGTTAAAATCTTGTTAAAGACAAATTCTTAAAATTTGATTAACTGACAAAAAATAGGTTAATTTGCAAGCTGAAAAAAATGAACGATAAATAGTATGACGAAAGATTTATTTGAAAGGATTCGAGAAGATAAAGGACCTTTAGGAAATTGGGCTGAAAAAGCAGAAGGATATTATGTATTTCCAAAGCTAGAAGGACCTATTTCTAATAGAATGTCTTTTAATGGGAAGAAGGTTGTTACATGGAGTATTAATGATTATTTAGGCTTGGCTAACCACCCAGAAGTTTTGAAGGTTGATGGTGAGGCCGCTATGAAACATGGAATGGCGTATCCTATGGGAGCAAGAATGATGTCAGGTCATACGGTATATCATGAACAATTAGAAAAAGAATGTGCTGAGTTTGTTGGTAAAGAAGCTTCATATCTAGTGAATTTTGGATATCAAGGTATGGTATCAGCAATAGATGCATTAGTAAATAAAAATGATATTATCGTGTATGATGTAGACACACATGCATGTATTATTGACGGTGTTCGTTTGCATCCAGGAAAACGTTTTGTGTACAAGCACAACGATATGGAGAGCTTTGAGAAGAACATGAAACGTGCTGTTCGAATGGCTGAAAAGACAGGAGGAGGGATCTTAGCGATTTCTGAAGGAGTTTTTGGAATGCGCGGAGAGCAAGGACGTTTAAAAGAAATAGCTGCCTTAAAAAAGAAATATAACTTCCGATTATTAGTAGATGATGCTCATGGTTTTGGAACCTTAGGAGAAGGTGGAAGAGGAACTGGTTACGAACAAGGTGTTCAAGACGATATTGATGTGTATTTTGCAACCTTTGCAAAGTCAATGGCTGGAATTGGAGCCTTTTTTGCAGGTGATAAAGATATCGTACAGTATTTACAATACAACATGCGATCTCAAATGTTTGCGAAATCGCTACCAATGCCGATGGTAAAAGGAGCATTGAAGCGTTTAGATATGATTCGTACGATGCCAGAATTGAAAGACAAACTATGGGAAAACACACGCGCTTTACAATCAGGTTTAAGAGCTGCAGGGTTTGATCTAGGAACGACAAAAACATGTATTACTCCTGTATATTTAAAAGGAGATGTGCCAGAAGCTATGGCTTTAGTGCAAGATTTAAGAGAGAATTATGGAGTATTCTGCTCCATTGTGGTGTATCCAGTAATTCCAAAAGGATTAATTATATTACGATTGATTCCAACAGCGACACATACACAGGAAGATATTGATATTACTATCAAAGCATTCTCAGGTATTCGTAGTAAATTGGAAGAAGGTATATATAAGCAAATAGCCGCCGAGAATATGGCAGCTGAGTAATGGTCGAAATATAAGATACTAAAAACCCGAGCATGCTGCTCGGGTTTTTGTTTTTATACCTACTATGGCCAACATTGAGTACCCGATTGATCGTACCATGTTTCAGTAACACCACTGCTATCAAAAGTAAGGATGGCAAAACCATTTTTTACACGGAGCTTATTATTCGTGGTGCCATCATTTAGAGGGCTATTGGTAAAATAGGATACATTGTTATTATTCTGAAGCCAAGGAGCGGTCCCAATAGGAACAGCGCCATTACCTAAACAACGAGCTAAAACGTTTCCAGTTACAGCTTTATCGCTATATACAATACCATTATGTATATGACCCCAATACCACATAAAAGGAGGAACATTGTTTAAGGCATCTTGATTAATCACAACATCTTCCCAAAGCTTATTTGTGGCGTTTCCATAAGTTTCCATGGGGTTATGATGGGTCATTAAGATTAACTTTTTACCTGTTTTTGCTGCAGCATTTATAAAGTTCAATTGGCCGCTATCCGTAATCCTTCCATCCATATACATTCCTGTAGCATTGTAGGCCGAATCTAAACCTACAATTAAATAATCTCCATACTCTATAGAGAAGTAACTGGAAGGTTTTTTGTTCTTTTTTCCAGTTTGATATTTTGAAATCAAACCAGAAGTTAATGCAATATTAAAATAGCTTTGTCCACCATCATACATTTCATGATTAGAATTTAATGTGAAGTTACCCTGTGGTGCATCGTATTTCCAGGAATTTAAGAGATTGTCTTGTTCTTCACTACTGGTTCCAGCATAATAAACATCTCCCAAATGTAGAACCATATCAGGAGCTTTAGCATTAATTGCTGTCATTACCTGTGTTGCGGGACTACTATTAGAAGGACCATCTTTATAATTTCCAGCTCCCCAATCCCCCATGATTGCAATAGTTAAAGAAGATTGGGTGGTTGAGTCGATGGTCACATAATTTGGATTGTCATTAAAATCTGCTTTCGTTTCCCAGCCGATTTGTAATTTGATAAAGTCAATTACTGCCAATGCCCAACCCAGATCCATTACCGCATATTGTTGAGTAGCGACTAAAGAACCATCTCCCATCACAACACCAGAGGAAGACCATACTTTATACCAATCGCTCCAGTCAGTTCCAGTAATGGTGGTCGGTGGCATGTCAAGATCGTTTGTTAGTTTTTCTTGGAGCCATTTACCAAAGGCCCCACTTTGAGGTAGTTTTACATTTAAAAAATACAGTGCCCATCCATATTCTACATTTCCAGGATCACTAGGAGAGGGATAAGGTCCTTTGTTAGGAGGAAAGGCATTCATCAATTTTATTAAAAGGGTTTCATCATTTTGAAAACCTGTCCAGAGCGATGAAAAAATACCTGCTTGTTCAACAGATGCTTTGTCAATTAACTGACCAAGCTCTTTACTTTTTTGTTCTAAAATTTCTAATTGTTGAGGATTCATTGGTTTAAGTTTAGAATTAGGAATCCTAAGTTACTGTAAATTAACGAGGTAGGTAGGGGTATTTGCGCAGTCTAGAATGCAGTTCTCTGCAATATAAAAAAGCCTGAGTTAACAAACTCAGGCTCTATGGTTAGTTGAATTCTAATACGCATAATCGGGGGGATACACAATACTATTATCAGTATCTAAAGTACTAACACTATGGTGTATAAGAATGACAAAACCCGCAATTTTAACTGCGGATTTCTGTTGTAATTATTTGACAGTTAGTGTCTTTGTTAAACTTTCTAAACTAAACTAAACTAAACTAAATTATAGAATAGGAACTAGTTCCGAAAAGGTATTTTTTAATACTTCAAAAATATTATTGATTGCATTTTGTACCGCAATTAAGGTAAGTGTCGAAATGGCAACTAACACACTTTCTGTAGCAGTTACTTGCATTTTTAATAAGATTTTACCTGTTTCAGGAGAATACCCATCGTTTTGATCAATAGCATACTTGGCTACATTTTTAGCGATGTCCTTTAATTGAGTAGACATTTTTTTAAATTCAACAGGGGCATAGTTCTTAATAGAATCCCAACCATCTCCAAAAGCGTCGCTAGCTTCATCGAGAATGGTTTTGTATATATTGTTTAGGGTAAGTTTCATAATCAGTTTGTTTTTTGTTTAGAACTTCGTTTCGTGGTTTCTACAATCCAGGCGGCATTGATAGATTGATTACTAATGTCTAAAGCAGTTTTACTAGTTGTGATTCGTATGCATGAAAGCTGTTCGCCCGTTCTGCTCTTACATTTATCAGCTTTTTCATGAATTTCTTTGACAAATAGTAATTGTTTTTTAACCAATATTAATAGACGTTCAGTACACCCGTAAGAATTCCCAGTATTGGTTTGATTACTAGGTGCAATCTCCACGGGCATTTTATCTCCCATAATACGTTCTATCTTACTGGAAATATTAGTAACTAGTTTACAACTTCCGGTAGATTGCATTCTAGCGCGATCTATGAGCAGATCTATTCTTGTTTCTAACTGATTATACGTCCCTTTGTTATTTTCAAAGGTGCCTTGTTTGGTTCCACCAACATCACTGGCATTTTTTATAAAAGTATTCAACTGTTGTTTGTAGTCTCTAAGTCCATGATCAATCACTTGATCATAATCACTTACAAGTTGGACTTTACAAGAACTCATTCCCAGTACTATAAGAAATACCAGGAATGTGCTCCTGAGTGGTTTAGGGTAGGTAGGTGTTTTCATTTAGAAAAGGTTTTCATCTATGCATGATCACTTTTTCTCAAATACATAGCATTCCTAAAGGTATGAAAATAAATGGATTACGGATGTGGAATCCCGTACTATTAAATACGATTTCCCGCAAAAAAAAGCCTACATTATGTAGGCTTCTATTAATTTATCTGGCTCTTCGTCTTCTACCAAAGCCGCCATTGTTCTTATCTCTAGAGCCTCTATCTGGCCTTTCATTACTGCGAGAGCGTCTACCGCTATTCCTACTAGAGCTTTCTGTACTTCTACGTCTTCCAAAACCACCATCTTTATTACCAAATGGTTTTTTTCCACGTCTTCTTCCGCCACCAGAACCACCACCACGTTCTTTTTTGGTTACTTCTACATTTACACCGCGCCCTTCAAATTCTGGTTGATTAGCAGCAAAAGCTTCTAATGTTTTTTCTTCGAAACTTTTATCGATCTCAAAAAACGAAAAAGTATCCATGATGTCAATGGATCCAATATCGATCTTATCTCCAATATTCTGATCATTGATTAAACCAATTAATCTGGCAGGGTTTAATCGGTCTTTTCTACCGATATTGATGAAGAAACGCGTCATGTTTTCATCAGAACCTCTACCGTTTCTACTATGTTCTCTAGATTTTAAATCATTTAAATCAGGAGCATTTTCGTAATAAGATAAAAATGCGTTGAATTCCAACGATACAAACTTTTGAATCAATTCTTCACGACTTAAGCCATCTAGTTTTTCATAAATACTAGGTAGGAAACTTTCTATCTCATTTTCATTAACTGCAGTATTTTGCACTTTATCAATCAAGTGCATTAACTGATTTTGACAAATCTCTTTTCCAGATGGAACCGGTGTATGTACAAATTTCTTATTAAGAATGCGTTCTATTCCTCTAAGTCTACCTTGCTCTTTATTATTTACCAATACTAGAGAGATACCAATATTACCAGCTCTACCAGTTCTACCACTTCTGTGCGTGTAGTTTTCTATCTGATCAGGTAATTTATGGTTGATAACATGTGTTAAATTATTTACGTCTAAACCACGTGCGGCAACATCTGTAGCTACTAGCATCTGAATACTTTTCTCACGGAATTTACCCATAACAGCATCACGTTGAGCTTGTGAGAGATCTCCGTGTAAAGCATCTGCGCTATAACCGTCTTTTATTAAATTATTGGCTACTTCCTGTGTCTCTCTACGTGTTCTACAGAATACGATTGCATAGATGTTAGGATTAACATCAGCAATTCTTTTTAAGGCCGGATAACGTGTTCTTTCAGTCACTAAATAATACTCATGACTTACATTGTCAGATCCTTGGTTTTTTTGACCTGAAGTAATCTCAATAGGTTTAGTCATATAGTTCTTTGCAATCGCTTCAACTTCTCTTGGGAAGGTTGCAGAGAATAGCAAAGTTTGCTTTGTATCAGGAGTAGCTGCTAGTACTTTATCTAATTCATCTTTAAAGCCCATATTAAGCATTTCATCAGCTTCATCAAGTACTAACCATCGTACGTTCCCTAATTTTAATGCTCTTCTATTGATCAAATCAACCGTTCTTCCTGGAGTTCCTACAACGATTTGAGCACCCTTTTTAAGCTTTCTAATTTGCTCATCAATATTGGCACCACCATAAACGGTAACAACTTTTAAACCGGGAATATATTTGGCGAAGTCTTCAATGTTCTTTCCAATTTGAACAGCCAATTCTCTTGTAGGAGATAATATAATAGCTTGTGTGTTCTTATTTTCTTCGTCGGTAAGCTCCAAAATAGGTAAGCTAAATGCTGCTGTTTTTCCTGTTCCGGTTTGTGCGAAAGCCTTTAGATCGTCGGTAGACGATATAATTTGTGGAATTGCTTTTTCTTGAATTACGGTTGGGTTTTCATATCCCAAATCCGTCAATGCTCTGTTTATAGGTTCTTTAAGACCTAATTCTAAAAATGTTGACATACTGTGTTTTTGTAGATCCACAGATGCCCACCTGCAAACCTTATTGATATACGACTTTGATTTTACAGTAATAACACACTGTTAAAATCGTGCAAATGTACTCTAAATAAAATAGATACGTTAAAAAAAGATGAATTAGTTTTGGGCTAAGGTAGCGACCTGATTGTAAATGTTTTGAGAGGATAGAGAAGCATAGGCATTCACAACAATTCCTTTTTTATTAATGAGAACTGTTCTTGGTAATTTACTTGTTAAAAATTCATTTGCCTTACTATCAGCATCAACATAATACTGAGACTTGATATCCAATTTTTTAATATAATCTTTACGCTTGCCGTCTATTCTAACACCAATGAATTCTACATCAGGATACTTCTTAGAAAAGTAATTCACTTTTGAATACAGGTAATCTTTGCTAATATACTTTGTATTCCAAAAATACAATACGACATCTTTACCTTTAATGATACTTTTAATAGAATGCTTAGCGTTATTAAGATCTGTAACTTGAAAATCTGCTAACCTTTTACCTTTGTGCAACCTTCTTATATCAGTTAGTAAACGTTTTACTAGCTTTACATCGTCATTGTTTGAAGTCAATTTCAAAAAGGTTTCAAATGCATCGTTATTTACATCACAGCTAGATTTTCTGTAAAAATGTGAGATCACGGTTTGTCTTAATAGGGTATTTCTAGTGCTTTCGGATTCGAAGTGCTTATCAATAATGTTTAATAACTCCGTTGTAAACTTATCCGAATACATTTTATGTCCAGAGTTATTAGTCATATTATATAAGTAACTCACAATATAATCCCTGTAAGCACTATAATACATGATACTATCTTTCTTGTAGTCAATCTTGCTCCTATGGTCAAAGAAGTCTTCATCAATCTTTTCATCCATCGTATCACGAATCATTTCATGATGTACTAGTGGATAATTCTCTAATCTTCTATATACCGGATAGGTTAATGAGATCTCTAAAAGCGTTTTAAAGTCATTAGATTCATTTTCAAATCGAGATAACAATTCCTTTAAACGCTGCTTTTTTTGCTCTTCTAAAGTTCTTACTTTATTCTTAAATTGAGTAGGAGATAAGCTATAAAGGTTTCGGAAGAATTTATCATCCTTTTCTGCATCTAAGAAACAATCGATTAATAAGTTATTTCGTTTAGCTCCTTTACCACTAAAAACTAAAGATTCATCAAAATCCCATGTATTTAAACGAATTAAGATACTGTCTTTGGGCTCTAAGTATAGATATTGATGCTCTGGTCCATGTTTAAAAACAAACAAACCTTCTTTTAGATTATTAATTTCTCCTAAAAACTTATTGTGATCATTTAAGTAGAAAGTGTCGATTGCCTTTTCATGTTCGAACAAAACAACATATTTCCCTCTTGGATTTATGATTTTTCCTCCAAAATACGTAGTCGTATTTTGAATCTCAGATTCGCACCCCACCAAAGAGAGAGCCGCGATTAAGTATGTAAGTAATTTAAATCTCGCTAACATTTTCATTAAACATAATTACAGCTCAAAAATAGGCATCAATTAAGGTCTTGCTTGTTAATACGATGTTAAAAGAATTTTTTTTAACAACATCTTATAAACAATGAACTAATACTTTTTAAAGCCGAGCTAAAATATAGAACTAAATCGATTTATCAAAATCTGTTTTTCATTACTAAAACCATGTTAATTTAGTAGTTAAAGAAATAAATGATTTTCATACTTTTGCACAAAATTTAAAAACACACATAGTATGTTATCAGTTTCTAATTTATCAGTTCAGTTTGGTAAAAGAATATTGTTTGATGAAGTAAATACTAAATTCGTACAAGGGAATTGTTACGGTATTATTGGGGCAAACGGAGCAGGAAAGTCTACATTCTTAAAAATACTTTCAGGGAAGCAAGACCCTACTTCTGGTCAAGTACATTTAGAGCCAGGAAAACGTATGTCTGTATTGTCTCAGGACCATTATGCTTTTGATGAGTTTCCTGTGTTGGAAACCGTTGTAATGGGGAACAAAGATCTATTTAAAATCAAAAAAGAGATCGATGCGTTATATGCTGATTATTCTGATGAAAATGCCGAGAAAATAGGAGAGCTTCAAGTGAAATTTGAGGAGATGAATGGTTGGAATGCTGACTCTGATGCAGCAGCAATGCTTTCAAATTTAGGTATTAAGGAGGATTTACATTACACCTTAATGAAAGATTTGGATGGAAAGCAAAAAGTACGTGTGTTAATTTCGCAAGCCCTGTTTGGTAACCCTGATGTATTGATTATGGATGAGCCAACCAATGACTTGGATTTTGAAACAATTGCTTGGTTAGAGAATTTCTTAGCAAATTATGATAATACCGTAATCGTAGTATCTCACGATAGACACTTTTTGGATGCAGTTTGTACACATATTTCTGATATTGATTTTTCCAAAATCAATCATTACTCAGGGAATTACACATTCTGGTATGAGTCTAGTCAGTTGGCCGCAAAACAAAGAGCACAACAGAATAAGAAAGCCGAAGACAAGAAGAAGGAGTTAGAAGAATTTATCAGGCGATTTTCTGCTAATGTTGCCAAATCTAAGCAAGCAACGAGTAGAAAGAAAATGATCGAAAAATTAAATGTGGATGAGATCAAACCTTCTAGTAGAAGATATCCTGCTATTATTTTTAAAAGTGAAAGAGAGGCTGGAGATCAAATTTTGAATGTAGAAAATCTAAGCAAAACTTTTGAAGGAGAAACTTTGTTTAATGATGTACATATCAATTTGAATAGAGGCGATAAAGTGGCAATTATCTCTAAGAATTCTAGAGCGATTACAGCATTTTATCAAATTATCACTGGTAATGAAAAAGCAGAGTCTGGAAAATATGATTGGGGCGTTACAACCACACAATCATATTTACCATTAGATAATGCTGCCTTTTTTCAAGATGGAGAATTAAATTTAGTAGATTGGTTACGTCAGTATGCTCAAACGGAAGAGGAACGTGAAGAAGTATTTTTACGTGGTTTCTTAGGAAAGATGATTTTCTCTGGAGAAGAGGCTTTAAAGAAAAGTAATGTGTTATCTGGTGGAGAGAAAGTTCGTTGTATGTTATCTAGAATGATGATGAAGAGAGCGAATATTTTAGTATTAGATGAACCTACGAATCACTTGGACTTGGAATCGATTCAGGCATTAAATAATTCTTTAATCAATTTTAAAGGAACTGTATTGTTTTCTACACATGATCATGAGTTTGCGCAAACGGTAGCAAACAGAATTATAGAATTAACACCTACTGGAGTCATTGATAGACATGCTACTTTTGATGAATATTTAACAGACCCTAAGATTAAGGAATTAAGAGAAAAAATGTACGTATAAAAAAAGGAAGCTGAAAAGCTTCCTTTTTTTATGTTAGTTTCTTTGTAAAGGGCTTATAATTTTCACATCACTAAAAGAAATAGCACCTCTTACAACACCATCTATAGTTGCTTTTAAAGCCTCAATAAGTTGCATTTTTAATTGCGATTTGTGATAAATTAAGCTTACCTCTCTAGCTGGAGGTGGTGCTAAAAATTCCCTAAGATGTTTTTGATCTTTATCGTTTAAATCTAAGGTATGTAGGTAGGGGAGCAGTGTCATTCCTAAACCTTCCTTAGATAGTTTTATTAAGGTATCAAAACTTCCACTTTCTAGTTGAAAGCCCTTAGTATTATCATTCTTATATGTTCTGCATAAATTGATGACACTGTCTTTAAAACAATGCCCATCTTCTAGCAAAAGAATATCATCCATTTCTAATTCACCAACATCAATCTGCTTATTGTTAAAAAGACGATGTCCCTCAGGAATTAAACCTACAAAGGGCTCATAATATAAAGGTCTTTCCTTTATAGCCTCATTTTCTAGCGGGGTCGCGGCTAAACCAGCATCTATGTGACCATCCATTAGTTTTCTAATAATCTCTTCCGTTGTTAATTCTTCAATAATTAGCTTAACTTTTGGATATTTATGTGTGAAATTATTCAGGAACATTGGTAGGAGTGTTGGCATTACGGTCGGAATAATTCCTAACTTAAATTCGCCACCTAT
>Ga0316204_10000996_pt1 | contig 86360 bp, 80 predicted proteins | sample 6monrhotite_MG_2_FD_205661 | JGI IMG/M metagenome (GOLD analysis project Ga0316204, IMG submission 205661) | Microbial mat bacterial communities from mineral coupon in-situ incubated in ocean water Damariscotta River, Maine, United States -... | ecosystem: Environmental > Aquatic > Marine >... | reverse complement strand
AAAATAAAATCGAAAAACGGAGAAAAGCGCACGAAATATTCGCTGAAATTGAAAAGTTAACGAAAAAAATCGAAAATTTTCCAGAAAAAATGATCAGTGAATTATTTTAGCTTCATGCAAAGGTCTCATATAGATATTATTTGTATTTTAAACGAAAATACCTATATAGAATAAAACTCAATTCTTGGGTAGTGTACGAACATAAATATCTTGCTGAGGAAAAGGGATTTCGATTTTTTCTTCTAAGAATTTATTATAAACCGCCTCGTTTAAAGAATCGCTTACTCGACCACGCAACACTGGCTCCGCTACCCAACAAAGTAATTCGAAATTTAATCCCGACTCACCAAAAGTTCTAAACCTAACTCTTGCAGCAGGATTTTTTTCAATATTACTCGCTTTACTGGCAACATCTAGTAAAGCATTTTTAACTTTAGAAACACTTTCTCCGTAAGCAGCTGAGATCTGGATTCTAATTCGATATTTTTTATGCGGACCTGCTGTTTCATTAGTGATTTTAGTATTGCCCATGATCGCATTAGGTACGGTAATTTCAACATCTGAACGAGTTAAAATTCTCGTACTACGAATACCGATATGAGTAACTTCCCCTCGCTCACCGCTATCAAGGACTATAAAATCGCCAAGTTTGTATGGGCTATCAGCAAGAATAAAAACCCCTGCAAATAAATTCGCTAAAGTATCTTTCGCTGCGAAACTAAGTGCTAACCCCAAAATACCCGCAGAAGCAATCCATGCAGAAATATTGATATCCCAGGCGATTAAAATGAAATACACGCCCATAGCATAAAAAATAATGGCCGCAAGATTATCAAACAAAGGTAAGGTGTGCTTAGTAACTATTTTTGCCTTACTTTTTCTTCCGCTCAAATATTTTAAAAGGAAATGTGAGCTATTAATAACAAAGCGAAACCAGTAAAAAACAACCGCCGTTAACAAGATGGAATCGATTAGTTCTAGCTGTTCAGCAAACAATTCAGAGCGAGTAATCGAGAGCCGAATGGCAATTATAATAATGCTGGATCTTACTGGTCGTTTTAGTGCTTCAAGAATATGGTCATCTACAGGATTGCTAGTTTTTTTTGTTCCGTGCATTTGTATTCGATGAATAATGAATTTAACCAGGCTGGCGATCAAAACACCAAAAAGAAAAATAAGAGACGCCTGGATAAGTCGATTATCGGAAATAATCGGTAAATAATCCTGAATTATTTTTTGCAACCAATCCATTCATTAACCTGTTAGTCAGTTAAGGACACCTCTAAAAATGCACTTTTTCCATGATAGCCGCGTCAGCTTCGTGCTCGAATCCTCATGTATTCCATATACACTGCGATTCTCCGCGCGGAGCTTCCTTGCTCTCATAAAAAAATTACTATTTTTAGAGGCATCCTTAATTTAGTTGCGGAAAAGCAGATAAACAAAATTGATATATACTATCTGGCATTAAACCTAGTATTAATAATAATAGACAATTAATACTAAGAGCTATTTTCATCGACCGACTTGATGAGACATTTGGACTTTCACTTGACTCGACAAAAAACATTTCTTTAACGACTTTTAAATAATAAACTAAACCAACCACTGAAAAAGCGATCGCGATAACCGCTTCAAGGACAAAACCATTACCCACCATTAATCTAAAAATTTCTAACTTAGACCAAAAACCAATAAAAGGAGGAATACCTGCCATAGATACCATCACTAACGTAAACATTAGCGCATACCAAGGGTGATAACGCCCCATGCCTCGAAGATCGGATATTTGCTGATAATCTTTTTTATCGCTACTCATAAAAATAATGATCCCAAAACCAGCTAAGGTCATTAACGCATAAACAATAATATAAAACATTGATGCTGAATAATCGCCGTCTTTAACAACAGCCACACCTAATAAAAAATAGCCTATATGAGCGATCGCAGAATAAGATAACATTCGTTTTAAATTTGTTTGAACCAGAGCGACAATATTGCCTAAAACCACTGAAAGCATCGCGACAATCATGAGCATTGGAGCCCAATCGGCAAGACTACCGCCAAACCCGCCTTGCAGAATACGAAACGTCATACCAAAAGCGGCAATTTTAGGTACACTCGCAATATAAGCAGTAATCGAACTCGGCGAACCATGATAAATATCAGGTAGCCACATGTGAAAAGGCGCTGCGCCAAATTTAAAGGCAATACCAACGACGATAAAAACTAGCCCTAATTTGATTATCAAATTAACATCATTATTTGTAATATATTGCGCAATATCTTCAATTAAAATACTACCCGTCATACCGTAAACCAGGGAAATTCCGTAAAGTAGGAATCCAGAGGCTAAGCCTCCCATTACAAAGTATTTAACTGCCGCCTCTGAAGCCTCTTTTGAATCCCGTTGCAGAGCAACCAATGCGTATAACGATAAGGATAACAACTCTAAACCAAGATAAATCACCAACAGACTATTGGCAGAAATCATAATCATCATGCCGAGCACAGAAAATAAAGTCAGTAAATAGTATTCACCGCGCATTAAATTACGCTCTTTAATAAACGACCTGGCATACATCAACGAAATAAAACCCGCCACATAAATCGCTAATTTCAAAACGGTAGCAAATTGATCAACCACCCAGTGTCCGCTATAAGCAACTTCTCTTTCGCTACCTAGATTTTGTACCCCAAGCACAAACAAAGCGACAAAAGAAATTTGAGTCAATATAAAAGTCAGTTTACGCTCTTGATCTCTTTGAAATAAATCAACCATCATGATGGTACATATAGCAACCAACAAAAATATTTCAGATCCTATCACCGAAAAATTCATTATTGTGGCATCAACAGATAAGTTCACCGAATCATTCATTAGGAACACATCCCTTCAGGAGAAAGTTTTGAGACTAAATTACAATCAATTAAGTGCTGAACACTTGGTGCCATAATATCAAGAAGTGGAGCAGGCCAAAGCCCAAACAGCATGACCATAATGGCTAGAATAGTAAAAACAACTTTCTCCCTCATTTTAAGATCGTCAAGCGCAGCCACTCTATCATTAGCCACATCACCAAACATCACACGTTTGTACATCCAGAGCGTATATGCAGCAGCAAGAATGAGCGTTAAACCACTGACCGCTGCTATCCAAAAACTCACCTGAAGACTCGACAAAATCACCATAAATTCGCCAACAAATCCTGACGTACCTGGAAGCCCGGAATTAGCCATCGCAAAAATCATAAAAAACAACGCAAACTTTGGCATTCTGTTTATTACACCACCGTAGTCTTGAATATTTCGCGTATGCATTCGATCATACAAAACACCAATACAAAGAAACAATGCACCGGAAATAAACCCGTGAGAAATCATTTGAATTAGTGCACCTTGTATCCCCATGATCGCAGCGTCAACATGGTTATCTGCAAGTAAAGCAAAACTAATAAAAAGCCCGAGAGTAACAAATCCCATATGAGCGATAGATGAATAAGCAACCAGTTTTTTCATGTCACTTTGCGCCAATGCTACAAAACCGATATAAGCAACGGCGATCAAAGAAAGAACGATCATCATGTTTGACATTTCTAAAGAGGCATCCGGAACAATTGGCAACATAAAACGAAGGAAACCGTAAGTTCCCATCTTCAACATAATTGCCGCAAGAATGACCGAACCGCCAGTTGGGGCTTGCACGTGTGCATCCGGTAGCCAAGTATGTACCGGCCACATAGGCACCTTAATGGCAAAGGCAATTAAAAATGCGAAAAAGATTAAGCGCTGAACATCACCATCGATCACCATACTATGCATTTTAAAAATATTAAAGCTATCTGCTTGATTGCCTAAATAGATCAAAGCAATCAGCAGAAAAACCGAGCCAAAAAATGTATAGATAAAAAACTTAAGTGTCGCATAAATTCTATCGGGTCCACCCCAAATACCAATGATCAAAAACATTGGAACGAGCATCGCTTCCCACATAACATAAAATAAAATCGAATCAGTCGCTGCAAAAACACCATTCATCAGCCCACACATCGTCAAAAATGCGGCGAGGTAATGCGAGACTCTTAGTTTGATATTGTTCCAACTCGAAATAATAACAATTACCGTCATCAGTGATGTTAAAACGATCAGCGGCAACGAAATACCATCAACGCCTAACGAGTAACGAATATTTAAAGATTCAATCCATGATTCATCTTCAATAAATTGTAAATAATAACGGCTCGAATCAAATTCATTCAATGCCAACAAACTGAGTACAAAAGTTATAATTGACGTAACTAGTGCTAACCATTGTGTTATGTGTTTGTGTTTTTGCCCTGGACCAAAAACAATCAATGCTGCGCCCGCTACAGGAAGCCAAATTAATAAACTAAGGATAGGTAAATTTTCTAACATTATTTTTGTTTAAACCTGTTTGACATATAACTTTTATAACACTCTAGTATTTGTAAAAATTACCGTTCACTCCGATTAACCATTGAGCGCTCGATAATACAACCAGCCTAAAAATCCGAGTAAGCCAAGTACCATGACAAACACATAATGGTATAAATAACCGGTTTGCATTTTTCTCATTTTTGCAGAAAGACCAGCAACCACTGTCGCGGTACCATTGACCATTAAACCGTCAATAATAGCCACATCAATCCACTTCCAAAATTTGGTTCCAAGTCCTACACCGCCAGCAGAAAAATAGTTGATATAAATTTTGTCGAAGTAGTAATTATTCTCCAGCACATGGTTGATTGGTCCAAACATCTTTTTAATCTTGGCTGCCCATTCAGGTTTCCAAACGACAAAAACGTATGCTGTAACTACACCAGCAAAAGCTAAATAAAGCGGCAAATGCTTGAAAGACTCGACGAGAGCCAAATGGAAAGGATGTTGATTGTGCTCTGCAATGAGAGCAACGGTATCGTGATTTCCCAGCACTTTAATTGCGTCATCAAAATACTCACCAGACATAATACTCGGAGCTAAATAATAGCCAATCAAAACAGAAGGAATAGCAAGCGCCACCAAAGGTCCCCTAACAACCCAAGGAGACTCTTTTAAATTGGATTTAGTTTTATCATCCATTCGCTCTTCGGTATGGAACACCATAAAAAACAATCTAAAACTATAAAGCGCGGTAAAAAACACACCAACCAAAACACAAATATAAGCGTAAGTAGAGGCTGTTAATTCAGAAAAATGCACAACTTCGATAATCGCATCTTTAGAGTAAAATCCCGAGAACAATGGCGTACCAATCAATGCGAGGGAACCAATTAACATAGTGGCATAAGTCCAAGGCATATACTTTCTCAAATTCCCCATTTTTCGCATATCTTGCTCATGATGCATGGCTATAATCACTGAGCCAGCTCCGAGGAATAACAATGCCTTAAAAAATGCATGAGTGACTAAATGAAAAATAGCAACAGAGTAAGCTGAAGCGCCTAATGCAACCACCATATAACCGAGCTGAGAAAGGGTCGAATAAGCAACGACACGTTTAATGTCAGTCTGAATAACCCCAAGAAACCCCATAAACAAGGCGGTTGTTCCGCCAATCACCAAAATAAAATTAAGAGCTGTTTCTGATTGTTCGAAAATCGGCGACATTCTTGCCACCATAAATACACCGGCTGTCACCATAGTCGCCGCATGAATTAATGCAGAAATAGGTGTGGGACCTTCCATTGAATCCGGTAGCCAAACATGCAGGGGAACTTGCGCAGACTTGCCCATCGCACCAATAAATAATCCAATACAAATAAAGGTAGTAGCCGACCAAAATATCTCTTCGGTTACTGGTACTAATAAATCGGTATAACCCGTGTTAATTTGTGCAAATACTTCCGCATAATCAAGTGTTCCAAACACCATATAAACACCTGCAATACCTAAAAGAAAGCCAAAATCACCGACACGATTAACCAAAAACGCTTTTAAATTTGCAAAAATGGCAGTTGGCTTTTTGTACCAAAAACCAATCAATAAATAGGAAACCAATCCGACCGCTTCCCAACCAAAAAACAGTTGCAAAAAATTGTTCGACATCACCAAAGTTAACATCGCAAAAGTAAACAAAGAGATATAAGCAAAAAATCGTCGGTAGCTTGGATCATCTTTCATATAACCAATGGTATAAACATGTACCATTAACGAAACAAAAGTCACCACTGCCATCATAGTTGCGGTAAGATCGTCGATCATAAATCCGACATTCAAACTAAAACTACCTAACTGCGCCCAAGTGTATAAGTTGTAATTTAAAGCTTGCACTTGATCAAATAGTTGCCCCACAGCTACATTAATCGACAGTACGCAAGAAATAGCCACGCATAAAATTGTCAATCGGTGTGCCCATTGACGAGGCAAACTGGTTCCAACAAGCCCGATCACTAACGCCGCTAAAAGCGGTAACAATACGATAGCGAGTAGTTGATTTTGAATCATCATAATAAAGCTTAGCTATCCTTTTAACTGGTTAAGTTTTTCGACATCAATGGTTGCTCTATTTCTAAACAACACAACAATAATCGCAAGACCAATGGCAGCTTCTGCTGCCGCGACCGTCAAAATAAAGAAAACAAATATTTGCCCGGCAGGATCTTGCAGAAAATGCGAAAACGCAATGAAGTTAGTATTCACCGCAAGCAGCATCAACTCAATACACATCAACAAGGTGATGACATTTTTTCGATTAATGATGATCCCTGCAACGCTGATTGCAAATAAAATGGCACTTAAAAGAAGGTAGTCAGATAATCCGATCATTTCTCTTCTCCTTTTTTCCCACCAACGTTTTCAGTTTGCTCGGCTGTTGGTTCAGACGTGTCAATAGCTTCGCTCGTTTCATCTTCTTCAATAACTGCGTCCATGGAAACAATCTTTAAGCGATTCTTTTTATTCGCCGCGAGCTGTTTACTGATAACTTGCACTTTGCGATGTTTGCGACCTCTAAACGTTAAGGCAATCGCTGAAATTATAGCGACCAATAAAATCACAGCAGCCGTTTCAAACGCAATAAAATAATCAGTGTACAAAAGTCGCCCAAGTTCCTTAATATTTGAATAATCCGCGTCGTGAGGCGGAGGAACTGCAAATTTTTCGCTACTCAATTCACCATGGGTAATAAAGAAATACAATAGCGTAAAAAAGCCTAATGACATGACAATCGCAAGAGGCATATTTTTAACAAAACCTTGACGTAATGCGGCGTAATCAACATCCATCATCATCACCACAAATAACAACAACACCATCACTGCACCGACATAAACAACAATTAAACTTAATGCTAAAAATTCAGCTTCTAACAAAAGCCAAATTGCCGATGCACAAGCAAAAGTTAATACTAAAAACAAAGCCGCTTTAACGGAGTTTTTGCTAGTAATCACCATTAATGCCGAAAAAATCAGCCATGCAGCAAAAGAATAAAAAACGATAACTTGAAAACTCATTAATATTGTCTCAACATATTTAGTACTTTATTTTTACTTATCTTCATTTGCTTTTATCGATACCTATTTGCTAACGATATTTGGCATCAGCAGCAATATCTTCTGCTAATTGTTTTTCATGAACACGACCAATTTCCAATAGTTTTTCTTTGGTCATTATTTGTGCACCTTGCTCTTCAAAATGATAATCAAACACCCGAGTTTCGACAATCGAATCTACAGGGCAGGACTCTTCACAAAACCCACAAAAAATACATTTAAATAAATCAATTTCATATTTTGTAGTACGTCTGGAACCATCACTTTCTCGCACACCTGCTTCAATGGTGATTGCCGCCGCTGGGCAAACGGCTTCACACAATTTACATGCGATACATCTCTCTTCACCATTCGGATAACTGCGCAGAGCATGTAATCCACGGAATCTTGGCGACTGAGGTGTTTTTTCTTCTGGGTATTGAATAGTCACTTTACGACTGAACATATGTCGACCGGTCACCCATAGTCCCTTTCGTAACTCCGTGAGAAAAAAGCTATTGACAAATTGTTTAAATTTCTTCATAAACTCTTACTAGTTAAAGGGCCAAAGGTTAGCTTTGATCCAGATGGCTAGAATTGGCAAATAAACCAAAGTAACCGGAATAAAAACTTTCCAACCTAAGCGCATAACCTGATCATATCGGAATCGAGGAAAAGTCGCACGCAACCAAAACAGCATAAATAAGAAGAAGGAAGCCTTAATTAACAACCATAATGTGCCAGGTATCCATGCGGTCATTTCACCAACTACGCCCAAGCCTTCAAACGGCGATAACCATCCACCGAAAAACATGAGTGCGGTTAAAAACGAAATTAAAATCATGTTTGCGTATTCGGCCAAGAAAAATAGCGAGAAAGCCATTCCGCCATATTCAACGTGAAAACCAGCGACGATTTCAGACTCTCCCTCAGCCATATCAAAGGGTGCTCGATTAGTTTCTGCCACGCCAGAAATCCAGTAGACAACCAGCAGCGGAAATAAAGGTATCCAATACCAATGAGACACGCCACCAGATTGCGCCATTACAATCTCACCTAAGTTGGTCGATTGTGCGCACATTAATACACCAACCAACGCAAATCCCATCGCTAGTTCATACGAGACGATTTGCGCAGCGGATCGCATCGCACCTAAAAATGCGTATTTAGAATTAGATGCCCAACCCGCAATAATAACGCCATAAACACCAATAGATGTCATTGCCAAAATATATAGGATTCCAACATTGATATCAGCGAGTACCAATCCTGCGTCAAAAGGCACAACAGCCCAAGCTGCTAAAGAAGGTCCCATAAATAAAATGGGGGCAACAACAAAAAGAACCTTGCTCGCGCCTTTCGGCACAATAATTTCTTTCATGATTAATTTAATGGTATCGGCAATAGGCTGCAACCATCCCTTTGGACCCACTCGATTTGGTCCCACTCGCATTTGCATATAACCGATCAACTTTCTCTCCGCATACATTGCATAGGCGACCGCTAAAACCAAAGGCAAAATAATCAGGATTATTTTTACCGATATCCAAAATAGAGTTATTCCCCATTCGATAAAATCAATCCCCATGAAACCTAGCTCATTCACGTTCTGACCCTCGAAACACTAATCGGGTGAGTGGCTGCTTTTGGGGTTTGCTGTAATGCTTTTGCACGACGAACCATAGGATCAACCATATATAATCCCAAAGAATCCCGTTTTGTCTCGCTAGGATCAGCAGGACATAGCGGCTCTGGAATTTTTCTCGAAATTTTCTTGTCGCCAGAAAGCTCACTTCGTTCTTTTAACTCATCACGGATCTGAATCGATGACTCATACTCAAAACCATTCAAGTCCAACAAGTTTCCTAAGACCCTTAATACTTTCCAGCCAGGTCTAGCCTCCCCCGGCGCAGCGACAGCCGCCTCAAAAGATTGCCAACGATCTTCAACATTAATAAACGTGCCTGAGGTTTCAAAGTTACCCGCAATCGGTAACATCACAGTTGCATATTCATTCATTCTACCGTCAGCATAAGGAGTCAACGCGATGACAGACTCCGCATTTTTAAAATTTTGCAATGCCTGATCAGCCCACAAACTTTCAACATCGGGCTCGCAGTTATGGATCAAATAACCTTTCAATCCATCGGTAAGCATTTGTTTAGCATTTTTACCCGTTGTCGCTCGACCGCTGACTGCTGATTGATGAGGTACAGCGCCTGCTAATTTATTTCCTGCCGCATTACACCCTTGAGTCATGTAACCCCAATTTGAATCCGTCACTTTCGCAACTTGTTCCGCCAGCCAGTTAATCATTTCTGCCTGTGGATGCTCTTGCACATACACGCCAAGTAAAATACAACTTCGCTCTCCCGAAATTAATTCTTTCGCAATTTCCGTATGGATATCTTCAAAGCTGATGTCTTTAAGCCATTCGTGTACTTCGGCATTTAGAGCATCCTTATTTTCAGCCGCAGCCGCCGCTAACACGCACGAAAATTCCTGCGCAAGCAAATGTGGTTCGGGTTGAATTTCATGGGATAAACGGAAATTATATTCACCATCAAAAGGGCTTATGACCATTGCCTTTCCAAAACCTGTTGCTTTTCTTACACGCAATGCGGCTAATGGTTGCTCATGCCTAAGATCGTCAGCGATTAATAAGGTCGCATCCATATGATTTAAATCTTGTAATGGGAAATTAAGTCCAGAACGAGTATCACCCTTGCCATCACCAGAATAATCTCTACGACGGATTCTAAAATCGATGTTGTTACATCCCATTCCACGGGTCAATCGTTGCGCAAGAAAGCTTTCTTCTAAGGTTGAATTATTGCCGATAATCGCGCCAAAATTTTCACCTTTAGAAGCACCAATAATTCGCTTCATTTCTGCCACCGCAAAATTCAACGCCGTTTGCCAGTCACATTCTTGCCACTCACCATCTTTTTTTATTCTTGGCTTAAGTAACCGCTTACCTTCGGTTAAAGCCTGATAAGAAAAACGGTCACGATCTGATAACCAAACTTCATTGATTGATTCATTTTCCCGTGGAACCACTCGAATAATTTCACCGCGACGATGGTGAACGTTCACATTCGATCCCAAACAATCGTGGGCGGCAATCGATGGCGATTCTCTTAACTCCCATGCTCTTGCCTTATAGCGAGAAGGTTTTGCAGTCAACGCACCTACTGGACACAAATCAATAATATTAGCCGAAACTTCTGAATCGATGGTGGATTCGATATACGTTCCAATTTCCACATGCTCACCTCTGCCTGTGGCTCCCATTTCGCGAATTCCGACAACTTCCTGACCAAAACGCACACATCGCGTGCAATGAATACATCGAGTCATATCGGTCGCAATTAAAGGACCTAAATTTTTGTCTTTGACGACTCGTTTTCCCTCAGCATAACGGCTTACATCTTCACCATAACCGATGGATAAATCTTGTAGTTCACATTCACCACCCTGATCACATACTGGACAATCAAGTGGATGGTTAATCAGCAAAAACTCCATCACTGATTTTTGCGCATCAATTGCTCGTTGTGTTTGAGTCTGGATCACCATGCCATCCGCAACAGGAGTGGCACACGCTGGTACCGCTTTAGGCAAGCTGGAAACATCAACCATACACATACGGCAGTTTGCAGCGACTGACAATTTTTTGTGGTAACAAAATCTCGGAATATAAATATCTGCCTTGTCCGCCACTTCAATAATCATCGAACCAACGTCAGCTACGAGTTTTTTACCATCTATTTCTACGTTTACTTTGCCCATTATTCGTTATTTTTACCTACTTTTTTAACCTTTTAGCATGCTTCTTTTATGCTCGATCATATATTCAAACTCATGTCGATACTCTTTTAAAAATCCTTTTATCGGCATCGCTGCAGCGTCACCAAGCGCACAAATAGTTCGCCCCATAATATTACTGGCAACCCGATCTAAATTTTCTAAATCACCTGCTTTTCCTTCGCCATTATAGATCCGATGAATGACTCTCGACATCCAGCCAGTACCTTCTCGACAAGGGGTGCATTGCCCACAGGATTCTTCGTAATAAAAATGTGCAGTGCGCGCCGCTAATTCGACAATACAGGTTGATTCGTCCAACACCATAACAGCACCTGAACCTAACATAGAACCAGCTTTACCTATCGCATCGTAATCCATTGTAATGTCCTTCATGACATCGGCTGGTAAAATAGGTGAAGACGAACCACCCGGGATCACTGCTTTTAATTGATTGCCTCCTAAAACACCGCCTGCAGTTTCCAATAGATCTTTAAAAGGTGTTCCCAAATTGACTTCAAAATTTCCGGGATTATTCACATGCCCTGATACAGAAAATATTTTTGTGCCACCATTATTTGGCTTACCTAAATCTAAAAACCACTGACCACCATTTTCTAAAATTGTCGGAACGGAGGCATAACTTTCAGTATTATTAACATTGGTTGGTCTGCCAAAAACACCATAGTTTGCAGGAAAAGGTGGTTTAAATCTTGGCTGACCTTTTTTACCTTCCAAAGATTCAATTAAGGCTGTTTCTTCACCGCAAATATAAGCGCCACCACCCAGATGATTGTGCAGCTCAAAACAAAAATCTGACCCTAAAATATTTTCGCCAACAAGATTCCGTTTTCTTGCTTCGGCTAATGCCTGTTCCATACGATCGAAAGGTTCATAAAATTCACCACGTAAATAATTGTATCCTACCGTTGCGTTCATGACGTAACCAGCAATCACCATTCCTTCAATCAACTGGTGCGGGTTATAACGTAAAATATCTCGATCTTTAAATGTACCTGGCTCACCTTCATCAGAATTACAAACCACATACTTTTGTCCCGGCATATTGCGCGGCATAAAACTCCACTTTAATCCGGTAGGAAAACCCGCGCCACCGCGCCCTCGCAAAGCTGAAAGCTTCAGTTCATCGATGATTTTTTCATGATCCAACTTACCTGCAATAATTTTACGTAAACTGGAATAACCACCGACACTTTCGTAAGCTTCTAACGACCAAGGCGTTTCTAGATGCAATGTTCTAAAACATACTTCATTGGCCATTATCTTCCTCCTTAGCGGGCATATCTTGTGCGGCTATATCTGAGAGGATCTGGTCAATTTTTTCTTCGGTTAAATTTTCATGATAGACCTTGTCAACTTCTAACATCGGCGCGCCACCGCAAGCCGCCATACATTCCACTTCTTTGAGCGAAAATAGTCCATCTTTTGTTGTTTCGCCTAACTTGATATTTAAACGATTTTGCAAATGCTCAACCACCTGTTTTGAACCACGTAGCGAGCAGGAAATATTGGTACACACCGACAAAACGTGTTTGCCCATTTTATTCAAATTAAACATGCTGTAAAAAGTCGCTACTTCATAGACTGCTACATGTGGCACGTCAAGATATTCAGCGACGGCTTGCATCATTTCTGTGGTGAGATAATTCTCATTATTCTCTTGCACCACTTTTAACGCAGGCATAATCGGTGGTCGTTTACGTTCAGCTGGATATTTTTTTATCCACACGTCGATTTCATCGATTGCCGATTGAGGGAGCAATTTTTTAAGATGCAAAGACTTATCGTAATTTAAATCTGTCATTAGCGATCAATCTCCCCGAATACCACGTCCATCGTTCCAATAATAGCAACAACATCCGCTAACATATGACCTTTTGCCATTTCATTCATAGCAGCCATATGAGCAAAACCCGGAGCCCTTATTTTCAATCGATAGGGTTTGTTTGCGCCATCGGACAACAAGTAAATTCCAAATTCGCCTTTAGGGTGTTCAACAGCAGCATAAGCTTCACCTTCTGGCACACAATAACCTTCAGTAAAATGCTTAAAATGATGAATGAGCGACTCCATATTTTCTCTAACATCCGCTCTATTTGGTGGAGTAACTTTATGATCGTCAATAATTACCGGACCTTCATTTTCTTTTAACCATTTTATACATTGGCGAATAATGCGATTCGATTGGCGCATTTCTTCCACTCGAACCAGATAGCGATCATAACAATCACCATTTCGCCCGACAGGAATATCAAAATCCATGTCCGCATAAACTTCATAAGGTTGCTTTTTCCGCAAGTCCCAAGCGACTCCAGAGCCTCTTAACATTGGACCAGTTAATCCAAGTTGAAACGCTCTTTCTGGAGAAACAACGCCAATACCAACAAGGCGTTGTTTCCATATTCTATTTTCGGTTAATAACGACTCGTATTCGTCAATAGCACTCGGAAAAGTTTCGGTAAAATCCCAAAGAAAATCGAGCAACGAACCTTGTCTATTTTCGTTTAATGATTTTAATTTTTTAGCGTTTCGCCAAGGCGACTTATCATACTGTGGCATTGTGTCTGGCAAGTCTCGATAAACGCCTCCAGGTCTAAAATAAGTGGCGTGCATCCGCGTACCGGAAACCGCTTCATAAGCATCCATTAAAGGTTCACGATCTCTAAAACAATAAAGAAACATAGTCATCGCACCAACATCTAAACCGTGTGCGCCGAGCCACATCTGATGATTCAAAAGACGAGTGATTTCTGCAAACATCACCCGAATATATTGTGCTCGTTTTGGTACTTGAATTTGTAAGAGTTTCTCAATAGCAAGCACGTAAGCATGTTCGTTACACATCATCGAAACATAATCGAGCCTGTCCATATAACCGATGCTTTGATTATAAGGTTTGATTTCCGCTAATTTTTCTGTACCACGATGCAATAATCCGATATGTGGATCGGCACGCTCAATCACTTCGCCGTCCATTTCCAGGATCATACGAAGCACACCATGCGCCGCTGGATGTTGAGGTCCAAAGTTTAAGGTGTAATGTTCTATTTCAGCCATAAAATGTTACTTTTTATATTGATAAAACTCAAAAATAATTTTAACCACAGAGACACAGAGGAACCCGCTTTTTTCGTTCTTATTTTCTATACGCACCGTGTTCTATTTTCTAAATTTTGCTTTTTAGTTTAAGATTCTTATCGAATAACTCTCGGTACTAGTATTCTTTCTTCAATGGTAACTGGTTCATAAATACACTGTTTGGTTTTTTCATCATAGCGCATTTCTAGCTCGCCAATTACCGGAAAATCTTTACGGAATGGGTGACCGATAAATCCGTAATCGGTTAATAAACGACGAAGATCCGGATGCCCGTCAAACAACAATCCGTATAAATCGAAAGCTTCTCGTTCAAACCAATTTGCACCATTCCACAAATCAACCACGCTCGGCACTAACATTGATTCTTCTTCAACAAATACTTTCACTCGAATACGATGATTTAACGTCACTGACAATAAATTATATACCACAGCATAACGCGATCCCTTCCACTGACTTTTGGTTTTATGTTGACGCCCTCGTTCAAAACCCTCAGTTGATGCTTTACTCGTTGACCATTCGTCTAACCCGTAGGTTAAGTAATCAATACCGACAATATCGATAAGCTGCTCAAATTGAAAATTATCATCATCACGAAGTTCTTTTAAAATATCAATCAAATGATTGGATTCCACTTCAATCGTTAACTCGCCAAATGCATCTTTTAAAGCAACAATTCGATCATCGAAATGTTGAGTAACTGATTCTTTTAATTTTGAATATATATTAGCCATTAGTTATTCATGTCCGTCTTCAATTAAACTTGTCTCGCGATGGTATTGGTACGCTTTATTTTATTTTGTAATTGAATAACACCAAACATTAGCGCCTCAGCAGTTGGTGGGCAACCAGGTACATAAATATCGACTGGAACGATGCGATCGCAACCTCTCACAACAGCATAAGAATAATGATAATAACCGCCACCGTTGGCGCAAGACCCCATAGAAATAACCCACTTAGGCTCAGGCATTTGATCGTAAACACGGCGAAGAGCTGGTGCCATTTTATTGGTTAAAGTTCCAGCGACGATCATCACATCAGACTGCCGGGGGCTAGGACGAAAAACCACTCCAAATCGATCAAAATCATATCTTGATGCACCTGCATGCATCATTTCAATTGCGCAACAAGCCAATCCAAATGTCACTGGCCACATCGAGCCGGTTCGCGCCCAATTAACTAAGGTATCAACCCCTGTCACCAGATAGCCTTTACCCGACTCTTTTACGCCACCAGTTTCTTTAGATAACGCTTCTTCTAACTCCGGCAAAGTCGGCGAAACAAGCGGATTTGGTGCGGAAGGATCGTGCTTTTGTTTTACTCCCATTCGAGCGCTCCTTTTTTCCATTCATAAATAAAACCGACCACTAACAATCCCAAAAACACCCCCATTGCACCAATTCCAAACCAACTAAGCTCCTGAAAAACCACAGCCCAGGGAAACAAAAAAGCCACTTCAAGATCAAAAATAATAAAAAGGATTGCTACAAGGTAAAAACGGACATCGAATTTATGGCGAGCATCTTCAAACGCATCGAATCCACATTCAAACGGGAGGTTTTTGTCAAAATTATCTTTACGGGGAGCGGCTAAATAACCCGCAATTTCTAAAAAGGCACCAAAAATAAGACCTATAGCGATGAAGACAAGTATGGGTAAGTAGTTTTCTAACATTCTTTATCCCCCTTATAGTTGTTAGTTGCTATGCAGGCGAGCAACTGATACCAAATAAGTCTTACATAAAGTTCAACAAACGCCAAAATTATCAACCTACTTTTAAGAGCATTTGTCGATTCGGACTTATACTAGTTGGTTATCACCATGTATGTCATCAAAAATTAGAAAAAATATTGATCTGACTACATTCATTGGACATAAAATAAACAAAAGCGGTTGATTTGGTTGGTTTAGTACTCAAAATTAGGGGCTTTTAAAGCTTTGCTTTAAGCTTACCCCAAATCCGAAAAACAGGTTGTTTTCAGAGAGTTCTTTGCACTGCACAATAAAATAAAATACCGCTGTCTAATACCTACAATTGATGATCTTGACGAGTCATTTAGGTCGTCTATGCAAAAATGCAGCTTTCCCTGAATTATAAGTGTCGACTAAATAATCGATATCTGACTGCTCATAAGGACGTAAACCACTCATAATAATTTGCTTTTGACCGCTGCCGATTGATTGACCGTCTGTGAGCAAGTCGAAATTCATTGTCACCATCCCCCGTTTTCCACTAACGTTAAAATGGCAATTTTGTAGCTCAACTTGTGGTTCACTCTCTGAAAAACGACTAAAAGATAAACTCATTTGGTCGTAAATAACCATCGGTCTGCGAGTATTAATCATCATGCCCTCATCTTTCATTAATTCGATAATGGTATGAGGGAATGTCTCACCGGAAAAAGCCACATATGCGCGGATCAAACCTTCGACAAAAATGTTATTTCGGGTGATCTCTCCATCTCTCGCTACGCACAAAACCTGCTTATCTTTGTCGTTTTTTGCAATGATCGTTTTGTCTAATTCAATAAAATGGATTGGCGTTCCACCACTGACCATCCCCTGAAAATCAAAGGCCATTTCGCGACTAATACCAAATTGCGACAACATTAATGCGAAAAGCAAATCTCCCGGAATACAAAACCGACTGTTACCCACATCATGCAGTGGGTTAAAATCCCCCGCAATACGTTTAGCGAAATCACTGCCTTGTTGTTTGGAAAATAGAATATTTTCACCTGAACGTGTGCAATAACCTTCTGTAAACATAACAACTCCACAAACTATTTAAGATCAAACCTATTTATTACTAGGGATGAAAAACGATCTGGTTACGCTTTAACCACTGTCAAAATTTTCGCGCACTATACAGACCTTTACACTGAAAAGCTATTCGCTGCGTTGCAGGTTTTGCATAACTTATAACTGATAATCGGCGGTTCCATCTTGAGTCTAAGCATTGTAAAATTAGCTTTCAAAAAAAACATTTAGGAACTCGTAATGGGCAGAGCCTACCAAAATCGCAAAGAATCGATGGCAAAAACATCAGATGCCAATGCCAAGATTTATAGCAAGTATAGCCGAGAAATATACGTCTGTGCGAAATCTGGCGGATTTGATCCTGAAGGAAATCTCGCTTTAAGAGGATTGATTGAGCGCGCCAAAAAAGATCAAGTTCCAAGCCATGTGATTGACAAAGCAGTCGACAAGGCGAAGGGTGGCGGCGGTGAAGACTTTGCCGTAGCTCGTTATGAAGGTTATGGTCCCGGTAATTGTATGGTAATAGTCGACTGTTTAACTGACAATCCCAACCGAACTTTTGGTGATGTCAGAGTTTGCTTTACCAAGACCAATTGTAAAATAGGCACTCAAGGTAGCGTGAGTCACATGTTTGACCATAGCGCGATACTGGTTTTTAAAAATGATGACGAAGAAACTGTACTAGACGCTCTAATGACAGCTGATATTGATGTAACTGATATCGAAAATGAAGACGGAAACATCGCCGTATTTGCACCTCACAATGAATACTTTAAAGCCAAGCAAGCACTTATCGAAACCTTTGGTGAAATTGATTTTGAAATCGATGAAATCCAGTTTATCCCGCAAAATACGATATCAATCAATGATGGTGATATGGAGATGTTTGATAAATTTATTGTCATGCTGAATGAATTAGATGACGTGCAAAGTATTTATCACAATGCCGAAATGTAATATTATTGGGCGACAGACAGAAATTTAACTGTAGCCGATTTGAGTTATCTTTTTAAACCACTCTGAAGCTTTCATACCTATCACCATCAACGCAATAAATACGAATATTTTCGGCTCACCACCAGTAATATTTGCTATCGCAGGTCCTGGACAAATTCCCGTCAACCCCCAGCCCAGCCCAAAAATACTTGCGCCGATAATAAGCTGCCGATTGACCGCAGTAATGCTCGGAGCACTGATCGGATTGCCACTTAGTGAGACGGTTCGCTTTTTAATCAACAACCAATAAGCCACGCTAAATACACTGATCGCTGCCGCCATAACAAAAATCAAGCTAGCATCCCAATTTCCGGTGACATCCAAAAAATTCAACACTTTACTCGGATCAACCATTTGGGAAACCGATAAACCAGCACCAAAGATCAGCCCAGAAATCAACGCAACAATCCGTTTCATTTCAAACCTGCTTGTAAATAGCCCACTATGTACACGGTAATTATTGCAACAATCATAAATGTAACAGTCGCCCATATCGAACGCATAGAAAAACGCCCCATTCCACAAATGCCATGACCACTAGTACAGCCTCCGCCAAGATTAGTGCCAAATCCAACTAAAAATGCACCCACTGTAATCGTTGTCCAAGAAAGATCGATTGTTTCGGGAAGACTTCGTGCAAACATTCCAGCGAGCAATGGACCAAGTGCGATGCCCAAAAGAAACAACGCTCGCCAAATAAACTCGTCTTTATTTTTGGTAAAAACACCGTTTAGAATACTTGAAACTCCCGCTACGCGCCCTTTATATAGCAATAATAAAATAGCCGACAACCCGATAATGCCGCCACCCACCATTCCTAAGATCGGTGTAAAATCTGTCATAGTTTTACTTCTCCAAGATCCTGCGATACTGCACTACCAAAATTTATATCACCGCGATAGTCTGTAATTCCAATAACTTTTTGACTTTGAATATGCCTTTTAATTATTGAAAGTTTAATTTTAAGTTCTATAGACTATAGTTCGAAACCTTTATATTAGCAATAGTTAAATTAGGACTTGTCGTTATAAAGCCAAATGCAATGATTACGCTGGTTTGTTTGCTGATCAAGGTGGTTTCGATATTCCCTCAACCCATACCATCGGCTTTGCATGGAATGCATCTGACACCTCTACATTTTTATTGGACTATCAGACTATTTATTATTCTGACATCCAAGCTATCGGTAACAGCATATCATCATTGCTTGGGCGGTTCGAACAGTGCAGGATTTGGTTCGGACGATGCTTATTATCTCTATGACTGCATGCTAGAATGGTATAAACCTTTCGAAATTCAAAATTGACGAACATAGGAAATAAATATATATTAGTCTTACCTAATGTATTGCTAATTTAATCGGTTCCCAAAATGGACAACGTCAACATAAAAGCCTTTTTTGATCAGGTCACTTTCACCGTGACCTATATCGTTTCTGATAAGAGCTCTAAAGAATGTGCAATTATCGATACAGTACGAGATTTTGAATCCGCTTCTGGAAGAACGACCACCCAATCTGCCGATGCTTTGATTGAATACATTCATGACAATCAATTAAAGACCAAATGGATACTTGAATCTCATGCACATGCCGATCACCTGTCAGCGGCACCTTACTTAAAGGAAAAACTTGGCGGTAAAACAGCCATTGGTGCGCATATTAAAGAAGTGCAATCAACCTTTAAGGGAATTTTTAATTTGGAGCAAGAGTTTAATGTTGATGGCGAACAGTTCGACCAACTATTAAATGACGGCGATGTTATCAAAATCGGCGAAACAGAAATAAACATCCTTCATACCCCAGGTCATACTCCTGCTTGTTTAAGTTATAAAGTCGATGATGCCATATTTGTTGGCGATACTTTATTTATGCCTGACTACGGAACCGCCAGGGCTGATTTTCCCGGTGGCGATGCTAAAACGCTTTTTCAATCGATCTCTAAAATATTGTCTCTTCCTGACGATACCAAAATATTTGTCGGTCATGATTACAAAGCAACTGGACGTGATGTTTATGCATGGGAAACAACCGTCGCCTTACAAAAAAACAATAATATTCATCTAAAAAATAACACCACCCAGGAACAATTTGTCGAGCTGAGAAACGCCAGAGATGCAACACTCAATATGCCTAATCTTATTTTGCCATCAGTACAAGTTAATATTCGCGCTGGAGAAATGCCTCCCAAAGAAGACAATGGCGTATCTTATTTAAAGCTACCCATTAATTTGCTATAACGCACTGACATTACTATCACTACTATAAAACTTTAACTTCGAGAGAACCGTTGTTTTGAAAAAACTATCATGAGTCTAAATATTTTTGCTTTATTAGGCGCTTGTGCGATTGGACTAAGCTTAGGTTTGATGGGTTCAGGGGGCTCCATTTTAACCGTTCCGGTGTTGGTTTATTTACTCGAACAACCTGAAAAAGTTGCTATAGCTGGTTCACTAGTGATTGTAGGTGCAATCGCTTTGCTCGGATCATTTCCATACATTAGCCAAAAACTGGTCGATTGGAATACCGTATGGTTATTTGGCATTCCAGGTATGATAGGTACATACGCAGGCGCTTGGATCTCAGCTTATCTTTCGGGCATTATGCAACTGACAATTTTTGCTGGTGTCATGTTACTCGCCAGCTACTTTATGCTGCGCCCCAAAAGGGATATTGAGAGTGAATCCGATCACCAACGGCATACTTTCAAAATCGTCCTAGACGGGGTTATAGTTGGCGTTGTGACAGGAGTCGTTGGAGTTGGTGGAGGCTTTTTAATTGTGCCCGCGCTGGTTTTACTTGGCGGCTTAACCATGCGAGTAGCTATAGCGACTAGCTTGGTGATCATTGCGCTAAAATCTTTTAGCGGTTTTGTAAAGTATTTAGACGTTTTAGATAAAACAGACCTTTCTTTGGATTGGCAAGTTATCGGCGTTATGATTGTTGTCGGCGGGATTGGCAGTTCGTTAGGAAATAAATTAGCCAACAGAGTTCCACAAGATAAGTTAAAAAAGATGTTTGGCGTGTTTTTGATTATTATGGGAATTTATATATTATATAAATCGGTTCCCCAACTAATGTAAATTCACCAACTGTAAGGTTGACTGGCAAAGAGTCGACTTAAATTTTAATCATTATTAAAAAGAGAAATCTATGAACAAAATACAAATCAACGATAATTTTTCTATTTCCGAACAGATTACCCTCGACGATATAAAACAGCTTGCGAATGATGGAATAAAATTCCTAATTTGCAATCGACCAGACGAAGAAGAACCCAACCAATTAACTTCTGCTCAAATAAAAGAAGCAGCAGAAAATAATGACATGCAGTTCATCCATATTCCGGTAGCGGGAAGACACATTCCAGAAGAAGCGCTTGAGAAATTCGCAAATGTTCTCGATCATTGCGGTGAAAAAATCCATGCTTACTGCCGTACCGGCACTCGCTCATCATTTTTTTGGGGGTTATCGATGGCCAGGTCAAACTCAACCGAAAAAGTTTTAGCAAAAGCGGAATCATTAGGATTTAGCCTCGCTCCAATCGCAGACAAAATTGAAGAAATTTGCAGCAAATGTCAATAAGATAATTGAGAGTATCCATCTACTTTATATGAGTCTATTTTTAAATTTTATACTTATGGGAATTCTAGAAATTAATTGACTAAAGCTTAAACTGACAAACTAGCCGTTTAAGTTCAGAAGATAAATTAGATAATTCTTGACTGGAACCTGCGGTTTGTTCTGTGCTCGCGGCGGCTCTCACACCACATCTTTGATACGGGTAATGCTTTTATTGACATCTTCGGCGACATTGGTTTGCTCGTCAGCGGCGCAAGAAATTTCGCTGACATACTTAGTGATTGCAGAGAGCTACCAGCGTTAGATGCAGAGCCAACACTTTCTTTCACTTTGTGCTTACCAAGCGCCATCGCGTTCACAGCATTTTCTGATCCAGATTGTAATTGTTCGATCATATTTTGAATTTCAACGGTGGACTGCTGAGTTCTTGACACTAAAGCCCTCACTTCATCAGCCACCACCGCAAAATCTCACCCACTGTCTCCTGCTCTTGCAGCTTCGATGGCTGCGTTTCATGAGTGATAAGGCTTGGCAAAGTACTTGCCGCATGCTCTCGTTTACTTACTTCAGAGGGGGCTTTGTTCGATACCTGTTCTATCAGGTATGGCTCTCTAAATCAGGGAACTATGCGTGACCACCTCAGCAAATCCCTCCGCTTTACTACAAACCCCTGTACAAAAAATTCTACTATCCTCCCCTTGTAACATTCTGTCGAATAGTGCATTATTTCCAATATAAAGAAGTTCATTTCATATCTTAGAGCTATCTCTTGTATTTTATCCTATTGGAATTAATCAGTGAAATTGTATGAAACCAAAGTCGCTCCTAATGCGCGCAGGGTGAGAATGTTTCTTGCCGAAAAAAATATTGATATTGACTACATTGAAATAGATTTAAAAACCGGTGGCAATCTCACTGACGAATTTAAAAATAAGAACCCATTCGCCAAGGTGCCTGTGCTAGAACTTGATGATGGCACAATTATTTCAGAATCAGTCGCAATCTGCCGTTACTTTGAAGAGCTTCAACCTGAGCCAGCGTTAATGGGAACCGCCCCGCTGGAAAAAGCCCAAATCGAGATGTGGCAAAGACGTGCTGAACTAAGCTTTTTATTTCCAGTGGGAATGGCATTTCAACATTGCTCTGGTTTTTTTAAAGACCGAATGACACCCAATCAATCATGGGGTGAAGACTGTATAAAAAATGCATTTGGTTACTTAAAATTAATTGAGCAGCATTTATCGGAAAATCAATACTTAGCAGGTGAAAATTTCAGTATTGCCGATATCACTATGTTGACCACGTTAGATTTTGCGAAAGTTGTCGAAATTCGCTTGACCGAAAAACATAAAAATATTCGCCAATGGTATAACTTAGTTTCGCAAAGACCAAGTGCCGGCGCGTAAGAAAAATACAAACTTTAAAAAACGGGGTACTAAATGATAGAACTATACACTGCGCCAACTCCCAATGGTTGGAAAGCATCCATCATGCTAGAAGAAACTGGATTAAAATACGAAACAAAAACCGTCAACTTAAGCGAAGGTGCTCAAAAAAAGCCAGAATTTTTAGCCATTAATCCAAACGGAAGAATTCCGGTCATTATCGATAAAGACAACGGCGACTTTACCGTCTTTGAATCGGGAGCTATATTAGTTTATCTGGCTGAAAAAACAGGACAGTTGATGCCAACTGATGTTAAAGGTCGCTCTCTAGTCATGCAGTGGTTAATGTTTCAAATGGGTGGAGTTGGCCCAATGATGGGACAGGCCAATGTTTATTTTCGTTACTCCGCAGAAAAAATTCCATCTGCGATTGAAAGGTACCAGTCGGAATCAAAACGGTTGTTAACTGTTTTAAATGATCGATTAGCGGATAACGAATTTTTAGCTGGCGATTATAGCATTGCTGATATTGCCAACTGGTCATGGGCAAAGATTTATGAATGGCCTGGGATCGATGTAAGCGATTTACCTCATTTATTAAGATGGATTGAACAAATGGCTGCAAGACCAGCCGTGCAAAAAGGCATTTTGGTTCCGACTCCAATCGATAAAGAAACCCTTTTAAAAAGTGCGAAAAATATCGTCACCGGAATAGATAAAGATTGATGCCTGTAAACCTTAACAATTTGGAAATAATTTAAAATGAATTTTTTTAAACATTATCAAAAAAAATCAACCATATTGCTCATTGCTTTGAGTTCAACATTCGCCAGTTTTTATGCTCATGCAACAATCGTTCAGTTTGAAACCAGCTTTGGAAATTTTGAAGTTAATTTATATGACAATGCCACCCCTGCAACGGTAAGTAATTTTCTGCAATATATCGATGACCAGGCTTATTCCAACAGCGTGATCCATCGTTCTGTCAGTGGCTTTATTATTCAAGGTGGCGGTTTTGCATATGATAGTGGCTTAAATTTAAATGCTAACAATCTGCCTTTAACAACTATTCCGGCAAATGCCGCAGTCACCAATGAACCAATATTTTCAAATGTTCGAGGAACTATTGCGATGGCAAAACTGGGCAGTAACGCCAATAGCGCTACTAATCAGTGGTTTTTTAATCTAGCAGATAATAGTCTCAATTTAGATCGCCAAAACGAAGGTTTTACAGTTTTCGGCGAGGTCGTGGGAAATGGTATGATAATTATTGATCAAATGGTCGATGTCCAAACCTACGATTTTGGCGGTGCATTTGCGGATATTCCATTACAAAATTTTACTGTTTCAAATACACCAGATGACTCTAACCTGTTAGTTATAAGTAGCATTCAAGTTACTGATATGACTGTGAACTCTGCAGCTGGGTTAAATCCTCCTTTGAATATTGGTCCAGCGCCTACTCCCGACCCACCTTCAACTAATTCTGGTGGCGGAACATTAAGTTTGTTAATTTTCGGATTGTTTTTGATCAATACCAAAAGAAAGAAGAGCTAATTATTGTCGTTTTTTTTCTTTGGATCGTTTTTGATCGATTGCCAACTCACGCTCCAAGGCGATGATAGCCATCTCATAAATATTGTCCAAAAAGATTCTGATTTAGTCTGAGTTTTTGGGGGTATCTTTTTTGTAGAGGAATGATCAGCACCAATCTTATTTTCTGAATTTTCTTCTTCATTTAGCCCGGAAGACTCTTCAACTATAATTGATTCTGCGACAGTACTTTCCAAAACGATTGTTTCGAAAACGTTAGGAATATTCTCAACGCTTCCACCGTTATCCAAATGCTCTAAATTAACCCGCATTGCCAAACTAACATTGGAAATTTCTTTTTTCATTTCCTCCGATAGCCCTTTATATTCCATCATTAGCTCACTATCTTTAATAATTTCTACAATCTCTTTTCTGATTTGTTTAACGCAATTTTTTTCTTTTATTTTCAACTCTTCAATATGTCCAACAAGAGACTCTTGCTGAATCGCTAAAGAGAAAGGAGCGATCACAACACCTCGATCAATAAGGAGATATCTGAGAGCAACCGCCGTTTGTGTGCGCCGTTTAAAGTTTTGGATCGTACCAACAAAATCATCAATCGAAATACTCGCTAGCCGTTCGCCTCTTAACTCGTTGGTGTCAATATCAGCAAGCTTTAATATTTTCCCCAAACCTTTAACCATCACTTTTTCAATTGCTTCAAGCCGCTGAATTAATTCAGTTACTGGTAAGTCACCAATTTTTTCACTCAATAATTTAATGTGAGCGATTAATTTGGCTGGAAATTCTAGCGAAGGTCTCGCGATAACAGATAACTCAAGCAGGCTTTCTTGCTGAGTTTGAATACTCGCGGTAATCTTTATCAGGCTCTCAAGCGCGAGCCTTTTGTCCATAATCTTGGAAAGTTCTTTAGCTGAATTGTCGGATTGGGACATTAGCGGGTTAATTTTATAGAGCGAGTGTTGTTAATTTTAGTCCAAAACTAGTTTAAAGGAGGCGGTTATTTGCCTAAAACGTTATTTTAATTTTTAAACACTCGTACCAGTTTAATTCGTCGGGTATCTGAATTGATGATTTCAAATCGGAAATCATCAATTTTAATTGATTCGCCTTTGCTTGGTACATGACCAAATGATTGCATTAAAATTCCGCCAATCGTATCAAAATTTTCATCATCTAACGTAGAGGAGAAGAACTCATTAAACTCATCGATTTCTGTTTGCCCTTTTACAACAAACTCTGTATCTGACAAGGTTTGAATGGTCTCTTCATAACCATCAATATCAAACTCATCTTCAATTTCGCCAACTATTTGCTCTAAAACATCTTCAATAGTGACTAGTCCGACAACACTCCCATATTCATCGACCACCAGAGCCATATGATTACGGTTGGTTCTGAACTCTTTAAGTAAGGTATCTAAACGCTTACTTTCTGGGATGATGGTGGCAGGACGTAAAAAATCTTTGATAGTAAATTTTGTCTTTTCACCAAGCATATTTTGCGCGGTAAAGTGTAATAGATCTTTAGCAAGCACTATTCCTTCAATATCATCCCGATTGTCACCTATAACAGGAAATCGCGAATGACCCGATTCAATAATACTTCCGAGCATTTCTTCAAAACTCATCTCGTCATTCACAACCACCATTTGTGGGCGCGCAATCATGATGTCGCGAACTTGCAATTCAGAGATATGCATTACGCCAACCATCATTGACAGGAGTTCAGGATTAATCAGGGTATTTTCTTCAGCGCTTTTTAGTACTTCAATCAGAGCACTTCGATCTTGTGGTGTATCTTGAAATAAATGGGTCAGTTTGTCGAACCAACCTTTCTTTCCGACGGAGTTCGTCGAGGGAGGTTTATCGTCACTCATGGACTATATTGCTCTATTTGCTGTAAACAGGATTAGTTTAGCAAAATAGGCGCTTGAGGGCTAAATATATTGACGTGAATGTTGACAACTTCTGCTGATGCTTTCAAGAACCATAGCAGAAAATGGTGTATTCAACAAAAATATCATTGAAAATGATTCAACAACTTAAAATTATTATATTGCAAAGACGTCAGATTTTTGACGTATAGCCGGTACCGCGAATTGATTTGTAAACAGACTAATTAAACATTTTATCTGTAAAATCATGCTGTTATTTCAAATATTATTATAAACGCCAAAAATAGGTGACAATTTTCGTCACATCAAAAAAGAAATCGTCATATTTTTTATTCTTGTAAATCATGTAGTTATAATGATTATCTCTTGTGCTACATTAAGATATTAGATAAACTTGTGACCGCGTTAACAAATAACTTGGAAGTCAAAGGATCGGCACAAACTCGGATATCGCAATAAAGAGTTAGAAAAACAAGGTGTTTCTGGTTCGTGGGATAAGGTTAAAAGAGTCGATGAACAAAAATACACCATTATCTCGTTTTACAATATCCTTTTATTTCAGAGGTTATAAATAATGAAAAAATTACAATTAATTAAAACATCAATAGTTGCATTAGGGCTTTTATCTGGATCAGTTATAGCGGCTAACGATGGTAGTCTTGGCGTGACTTCTACTGGTGATCTAACCATAACGCTAGATATCGCAAATTTGGTTCGCGTATCAAATTTAAACGATATTAATCTGGGTATTTATGCTGGGGGCGGCGCTGGTTTAGCCGGCGCTGATACTTTTTGTGTTTATCGAAATGGAGCGGGTAACTACAATATCAACATGACAGGAGATGGCACTGCAAGCGCTTTTACACTGGCTAACGGAGCGAATACTGTTGCATACTCAGTGGATTTCGTTAATGGTGCTACTACAACAGGCATGGCAACGGGTACTGCATTAGCTGGTCAAACTGGTGCAAACACTGTCAGTGATACATGCGGTGGCGCTGATAATGTTTCTGTCAATGTTGCTGTGTCAAACGCTGCTTTAGCTTCTGCTCCTGCAGGAAATTACTCTGGCGTTTTGACTATGGTTGTCGCTCCCGAATAATTCTGATAAATGCTCAAGTTTGTTAAACATCTGTCATTGGTCGGTATGTCAGCCTTGATATTACCTGCGATGGCGGATGTAAAAATATCCAACCTTCAAGATTTTGATTTCGGTTTATACTCTGGCGCAGGTTTTCTTCAAGATGACAAAAACATTTGCGCCAATGCCATACCCGTAGGTCGCTATCAAATTGTTATGTATGGTGATGGAAGCGGTGGACGTTTTGAAGTATCCAATGGCGTAAACTCTTTACCATATCGCGTTTTTTACAATGATCGCGCACGCCGAGCAGGTGGCAAACGGGTTTATGAAGGACAATTGCAAACTGGTCAACGCAGAGCATCGGATCAGCTCGATTGTACTGATGGTTTGAATGCTAATATTCGGGTAAGATTACGCGCTGCTGACCTAACCAGTGCTAATCCAGGTAGATATCGCGGCACTTTGTTTATGACTATCTCACCTGAATAAAGCTAACCAAGCTCTCCTGAATTAAACTAACTAAGAAAACCAGCTACTGACACCGTTTCTCAGCTAAGTAGTTGACCGTTTCTAATAACTCATCTTCAGAAATATCGACTAAACACTCATTACCGTTTTGATCGGTAAACTTCAGCTGACCACTTTGCTGTAATCTTAATTGAATCCAACCTAAATCATCGGTTCTTGCATAGTCTTTAAATTCAATTAACCGAGCATTTGCAATTGGTTGTTCAGCAAAATCTAACACTTGCATAATAACTACTTTAACCGGCTTAATATCCCACGCGAGATTTTTAATATTTCCAGGATAAAGTGTCACCACTTTCGGTTTGTTATCAAAATCAACCAGCGTTTCACCGCGAGGAGAGAGTACCACTTGATAAGTTTCATATGGTTGTAGCGCGACAAATCGACTTTTCCCAGCATCAATTTTAGCCCTTTGTACCCCGTTTATGATCACCGCAAAACTTAGCGAATCAGAATCAGTCGATTCAGACCCAATTGATTCCAAATCAATCATCACCCCTGCAGTGTTTCTACGATCACCACCGATAGAAAATTTTCCTTCGCTCGCGACAATGTTAAAACGGCTGGTCACAGAATAAGCGAGTTGTCTGGTTTTATCCTCACCTAATTCATTTGTCACTTGTTGCAATTCCACTCGACCGAAACCGTGTTCATTGCTGATTTCTGATTTTAAGCCAATGCTCCTTCTAAGTTGTTCCTGGTTTGCGTCAAAAGTATTGACCATTTTGCCAAGGCTTTCTGACTGATTTCTGTAAGAAACTCTCAAATTTCGATCAACAAAATTATTCGATAACTGGCTGTCTGCGAGTTGAATATTTTCAGATTTCAACTTACGATGATTTTGCCTCGCAGAAAGTGTTGCATCAAAATGCGTTGAGAAAAAGCGAAGATTAAAACCAAATAAGACTCTTGTTTCACTATCATCACGAGTTGCATCAACCGAAAAATCCACCAAACTACCCGCACCACGATATATATTTTTTCGCCAATTAAAGCCATAAATACGAGACGCTGATTCACCTTCTCGTTCGCTCTCACGAGCGAAAAAATTAAGCGCCGAAGATTCAAAAGGAATAGCCATGTTGAGTAAAACTTGCCGACTATCATTTTGTAACAGCTCGTAACTTAAATCGTATTTTATTTGTGCCTCTCTAACAGTTTTCCGGTAACTTGCGCTAACGACCAAATTCTTTAAACTGTAATCAATCTGATAAAAACTCCCGATACCATCATGTTTACTCAGTATATAATTATTTTGAAAACTAAATTGATCTAGCAAAACAAAACTTCCCAACTCACCGCTAAAATCACTGGAATTAACAGCAATAGAGCTATTCAACCCCAGCTTCTCTGATATCCTAGAAACGAATCCCGCTCTTAATACTGCATGTGATTCAGAATGTGGTATTTGATAATGCTCGCGCTCTATGTTGCTATTGCTTTCAGGAAACCCAACTTCTGCAAAATAAAGTGTCTCATCCAAAGGTGGCAAGCGCAATGATTTGGAATAAAAATGTGTTTCAGTGGTTTCACGTCCGCTAATTCCTGTAATTTTCAATTCCACATCGTAAGCTCCGTTCGGGAAATTACGGGTATCAATTTGGGTATTACCTGGGTCATAATTTGCACTGTCAATCAATTGCCCATCCATAAAGATATCGACACGTGACCTTTCACTCAGAAAAACAAACAGCGAACTGCCTGTCACCTGTTCCAAATCCGTTCGACTTGAAAGCGATGTTTGAATTCGCGCACCAATAAAATCCCGCTGCGTATAAAAACCGTTTGATTGAGTAAAGCTTTTGAACGATCCAATTTCATAAGCAATATCACGATAGTCATAAACGAACGAAATTTGATCGATTCGCGTTTGATTTTCGCTATCGTTATCAACATTCATTTGCAGTCGATAATTTTCGAAACCTAAAACGCTGTTCAGTTGGATCGCGTGAATATCTTTGATATTTTCACCGCCCGAAGCGACTAAAGAAATCGAATTAACAAATGACAAACCGCTGGTTGATGCTGGCAAATATTTGTCCATTTTAATCAAACTAGGATTGATTAAAATCGGATTAACAAAAAGATCAAGACGAAAGGTAGCTTCATCAAAAATCACACCGACCACATTAGGATTAATGAAGCCGCACTGTTGTCGAATTTGGTAACGACAAAGCTGTTGACTGTTTGTTGGCATTTTTTTTTCTAATACTGATAAAATAGCTTGAGGATCTTTAAGATCCGTTAACAGTGCTAAAACATCGTTTGGTTTTTCTAACTGTACCCAATCTTGTGTATAAGTTGCAATCGTCGAAACAATCGGCTGCCCATTGTAATATACATCCATTAATGCTAATTGCGGAGCTAGAAGATCATCAAACCCTTCGGGCACACCACTACTGACAACTGAAGCGACTTCTTTTTTAATTGACGCATCAATAGGTTGAATCTCGACCGATATAGCCTTAATCGTTTCTGTTTTAATAGGTTTTGTGGTACCTGGTTTAGTCTTGACGGGCTCGACAATACTAGACTGGTTTAAGATCAACTCACTTTCAAGTTCATCTATGGATTCTCCAGTAACAATAAACGAATAAAAAGAAAGACTACTTATCAGTAGCCAAGTCGAGAAACGAATAAACATTATTGAATTAGTTCAAACGTTTTTATCGAGTTTTCAAGTCCTTTTGAAATTTGATAGGTTACCGGTGTCAAAAAAGGCACCTCCACTTGCCACTCATTGCCGGCATAAATTCTTTTTCCGCCTAATTTAGCACATTGATTCACTTCATCCTCAAGTGACTGCCCTTTAGGACATTGATGCCCTTCCAACAGCAAAACATTGGTATTTCCTTGATTAATAATATGCAGCTGTTTTCCTTCCAATTTGGTCTTTAAATCGACTTGTGGATTAGGCGGTTGCGATAAGACAAGCACTTCATAAGCAACGATGATTTTCACTGCCGTTTGGGTTGATTTTAGCTCGCCGACTTCTGGCTTTACTAACACTCTGAACACCTGGTCTTTTTCAACAATTGGTTTTTGATTTTTATCTTTGGGAATGGGAAGTGGTTTGTCTAAACGAACGAAACGGATACGTTTTCTTGCCCCTGGTGCAATCACTAATCGCTGAGGCGAAACGAGTAATCCAGCCTTTTTAGGATCATGATATTTTTCGCGTTTTTCCTGCTCTGTACCAGGGTTAAGGACAATCGTTGGTTCAACTCGAACATACAAAGTCTCCTCGCCTTGATTGAAAACCTCAACATCACGACTTCGTTCACCGCCGTCTTCAAAATGGATGATCGCTTGGCTTAAAGACATACCTGCAAGAACAGGATGAATAAAAGATAAAAATAACCCAAAAGCTACCCAAGTTGTAATAAAAATACGCACAAATTCACTCGCCATTTTTTCTTTCTATTACAAAGTGTTAGAGCATAAATGTCAATGTTTTTTAGGTGTGTTTTATAAAGTGATTAATTTATTCGGCAGAGAAAGTCAGTGTTAAAACACCGTTATAAGACGACGAAGGTTTAGAATAGATAGGTTCATTAGGAAGTGCTACTTTTAGCTGATTGGAAGACGATTGCTGACAATTATTTTTTAGTGCCACGTTAGAGTAAATTTTGGAAAAATTGTTTGCCAGTAAAGGCTGAAATGCCAGTCGTTGATGTTTGTAATATGCCTGATACGACCGATGCTTTTGCTGACGATTTGACACTTGAAAGCCGCCGCCGACACCTGAGCCCGTTAATTTGAGTCTAAATAACTCAGCTCCCCATTCGCTGGGACAAAAACCACCTTCTATTGCCTCTGACTTTGAAGCTGAAAAAGTCAACTCACCCTTATTTTGTGCCTGGGTTTTCGGCAAAATAGTCAATGTAATCTGGCTCGATGCTGAAGAACTACCACCCAAATAACCATTCCCAGCTGCCAAAGCAGGTGTTATTGGAGCCGCCGTCATCAAGGTTAAAGCGGTCACTGAGCGTAACCAATATTGCCGCGTTAGCGCTCGCTTTAGTTCGAACGGTGTAATCAAATTCAGGGATGTTAGCGCCTCACCAAGACGAATGCCATGCGCTGCCTGATAAACTAAGGCTTCAGTGAGATCCAAATCGCTAATGAGACGACGTTTGAGTAGAATTTTACCTATTCGAGATTTTTCTTCTAAATGTTTTATTTGCATTTTTTTTAGTCGATAACCAAGTTTATTTGTTTATCGGCTATGCAATTTGAAACTTGAGTTGCAGCTTTCAATCTTCGAACTTTAAGCTCGATTAAAAATAACAATGCTTGACGTCATAGACAAAATCACAACGCCAAACATTGTTGGTTCTCTATTTTATCTTAGACAGAAGTTTTGGATTAGTAACAAGTTTTCGAACACCATGAGCATGATCTTCGTTAAAAACATTGTCTTTACACCATTCACCAAGACTATTAATGTCAACTTTGCCGCATTGAGGACGGACACTCCAAGTCACTTGCATGGGTGAACATTGTTGCTCAGTGTATTTCGGACCTGTGGTCGATCCCAAAAATTCGACCGGATCACCTGTATTGTTAGGCAACGCTTTCGCTTGATGGTATCCGTTGCGCAGATTTCCTTGGTAGGTTAATTCATCAAAACTAGGAGCTGAGCGATCATTGACCACCGTGAATACTTGTGTCTCGACCCGCAAGTCGGGATTTGCACAGCTCTCTGAAAGGCAGGAACCTAACCCCTCTCCAGGTTTTATATCACAAGAAGAATGAACCCAATGCACCTCAATCGTATCTCCTGACTTTAAACCTTTACAGACTTCGCCTTTTGGGGGCATTAGCTCTGCTTTGCTTAAACTTTTGCTTATCTGGCACTGATAACCACCACCATGTCCATGATCACCCTCTCCAGCATAAATGGAAAAATCTTTGGCTTTATGTTCAGCATTATTATGGAAGTGAATATTGCAAAGATTCATTTCTTGATAGCTTGGAGCCATAGTAAAAACTCGCTTGTTTTCGCCATTCATACTATCAATATCTCTTGGTGTTTGTGGACCAAAACCCTCACAAACAGCCCCGCTACCAGTATCATCACCACTACGACCATGATTTTCAGCAATGCTACTTACAGAAAATGCCCCAAAAATTGCAGCGATATATAAACTATTTTTTTTAAGTTTCAATGTTGTTACCTCCCAAAGATTAACTGTCAAAATAATCGAATCCAAGAACTCTTCATGCATGTCCTCGTCTGATTATTATTCCTGCCAGCGAGATAAATTCTCATTAAATTTGTCTCTCATAGCTAAATAATATTCGATGAGGAGTTTACTTGCTAATTAACCTATTATCAATAAATTAAATGACCTCGAAATTTTTCGATTACTTAATTGAGATCATCTTCAATCATTGTCATCAAAGAAGCGTTGCCACCAGCTGCGGTAGTATCAATGCTAATCGTTTTTTCAGCAATCAAACGGTAATAGAGTAGATCCGAATTTAGTTCACAAATTACCGGCAAAATTTCTCCTGCCCGCTTGGCTATAGCTTGAGCAACATAGCCTTGCCAATTACTGTTTGGATCGACTAAAACCCCTGACAAATCATCATTTGCCAGCGCGGTGTTCAAACAATTTATAGATGCCGTTTTAAATATTTGTTGTTGAAGATCTAGTTCTTTGATCGAGCTTCCAAAAATATCAACTACTGCTTTCTGGCTATCATTTTCAAAAATAACCAGTAGCGTGTTTCCAGCAGCGAGTGCTGTAATGAAATTAATCATCCAGCGCTCAACATCGGATTGTTCATCAAAAAGGCTAAGCATCACACCTCTTGGCTCAAAAGATAGCTGATTTAATTCACCAGTCGGACCAGGCATCTGTTTTGGCAAAGCTAAATCACTTTCGATTTTTAATAATTGCTGGCGTATTTTAGTCATGGTTTCATCAATAGACGGGAGCATTATAGGCGATTGCTCATCTGTTACCAAAAATGCCAAAAGTCGCCTCATAACGGAAACTCTTTTTGACAATTGCAGATAACGCCAATGGCTAAATTCATTTTTCAGAATAGATATTTTTTTTCGAATGTCATTGCTTATCACATCGCCAGCAAGTTTCTTTTTATTTATCCATTGTTGTTGGGTCAATGGTCTGACAGATTTCACATTTTTATCTTTCAACAATCGAGTCAAATAAATTGGCCCTCCGGCTTTAGGTCCGGTACCAGAAAGTCCTCGCCCCCCAAAAGGTTGAACGCCAACGATTGCACCGATCATATTTCGATTGACATAAATATTTCCAGCTACGGAACGCTCAGATAAATAGGCGCATTTTTCATCGATACGCGAATGGATACCCATGGTTAATCCAAATTTCGTATCGGCAATTTGAGTCATTACATTTTCTAGCTCATTTGATTTATAACGAATAACATGTACACAAGGACCAAACACTTCTTTTTCTAAAATAGAAAGGTCACTAATCTCGTACAACCGTGGTGCAAAAAAGGTACCTTTTTGACTGAGCGATTTATCCAACTCACAAATATATAAAAGCTCTCCTTTAGTGATCATTTCATCGGCGTGTTGTTGCAAACTCGCTAGCGCTTTATTATCAATAACCGGTCCAACGTCAGTACTTAAAAATGCAGGGTCGCCGACCTGTAATTCACGCATTGCGCCACGTAGCATATTAATGACTTTATCAGCTATTCCATCTTGTACAAACAATACCCGCAGTGCCGAACATCGTTGTCCAGCACTTTGAAATCCGGATGCTATCACATCATCAACGACTTGCTCCGGTAATGCAGTCGAGTCAACTATCATGCAATTTTGACCACCCGTTTCGGCTACCAACGGAACTAGTTCCCCCCCCCGCTCGGCAAGCGTTCTTGCTATCCAACTTCCTACTTCTGTTGAGCCGGTAAACATTACCGCTTTAATTCGATCGTCAGGAACAATCACCTGACCAACCTGACTGCCGCGCGCATTTACAATCGAAACAACGCCGCCAGGAAGACCGCATTCCGTCATTAATTCTATCGCACGAACAGCGATTAAAGATGTTTGTTCTGCAGGTTTTGCCATGACCGTGTTACCACAAACAACAGCCGCTGCAACTTGCCCCATGAATATCGCTAGTGGAAAATTCCATGGACTGATACACAAAACAACACCTAATGGTTTTAGTTTTTTGTCAGTCATTATTCTTTCAGCATTCATGGCGTAATAACGACAAAAATCAACTGCCTCTCTCACTTCTGCAACGCTGTCCTGCGGTGTTTTTCCGGCTTCTTTAATACATATAGCGATGAGTTCGTCCATATGTTCTTCTAGCGAAATGGCTGTGCTGTAAAGTATTTCCGCTCGTTTTTTTACTATCAATTTTGACCATTGTGCAAATGCATCTTGAGATATTTGTAATTTATCTTGCATCGATTGAGCATCATCTTTTTGTAGATAAGCAATTACTTCAGAATTGTCAGCCGGGTTAACGACTTTGAGTATGTCATCGCCCTCTTTCTTAGGCGTATTTCTACTAGCTTTAACCCACGCGTCAAGATTAATTTTTAGCGGCTTTAATTGATTAACATCCGTTAAATCGAGACCTTGAGAATTAAGCCGCGACTTTCCATATAACCCCTTTTTATATAACTCGCGCGGATTGGCAATTTGAGAATTTCTCTTATCTTTCCACACCGCTACAGTTTCCAGAGGATCGACTAGTAGAGACTCGACACTAATTTTTTCATCAATAATATTATTTACGAACGAACTGTTTGCTCCATTTTCTAACAACCTCCTGACTAAATACGCGAGTAAATCCACATGCGCTCCCACCGGCGCATAAACACGACATGGAATTTTTTCGTGACTAACAATCTGATCAAACAAAGATTCACCCATTCCATGCAAGCGTTGAAATTCGAATCCTTGGTGTTGATTATTTGAGTCTTTAAAGTGCTGTGTTTCGACATTCATTTGTAAAATGGTCGAAACCGTATAAGCATTATGCGACGCAAATTGCGGAAAAATAGTATCGCGATATTCAAGCAATTTTTTTACACATGCCTGATAAGAAACATCCGATGATGCCTTTCGAGTAAACACCGGGAAGTCATCAAAACCTTCCACTTGGCTAATCTTTATTTCGCTGTCCCAATAGGCACCTTTGACTAATCGAACCATCATTTTTCGTTTGGTACTTTCGGTTAGCTCTCTGATCCATTCAATCACATAGATAGCACGTTTTTGATAAGCTTGCACAGCCATACCAAAACCGCCCCAATCACCCAGATCAGGATCTGAAAATATTTTTTCAATCACATCTAAAGAAATCTCTAAACGATCGGCTTCTTCTGCATCCACAGTAAAACCAATGTCATGTTTTTTAGCGGCTAAAACGAGAGTTTTTAATTGCGGAACTAATTCGTTCATCACCCTCTCTCGATGAGAAAATTCATATCGCGGATGGATAGCCGATAACTTGATTGAAATTCCCGGACTTTTGATTGTATCTTTTCCATTTGCAGCAATTCCAATCGCTTCAATTGCGTTTAAATAACTTTGAAAATAACGTTCGGCATCTTCCATGGTGCGAGCGCCTTCTCCTAACATATCGTAAGAATAGGTATAACCTTTTTGCTCCACCGGTTTTGCTCGTTTAAGCGCTTTATGAATATCGACGCCCATTACAAATTGTGAGCCCATCAATTCCATCGATTGTCTTACCGCTTTACGAATAACAGGCTCACCTAAACGACCAACCATTTTTTTCATAATACCGTACTGATGTTTTTGATCTTTTTTACGGTAGTTAATTAGTTTTCCAGTGAATAAAAGCCCCCAAGATGAAGCATTAACAAACATTGAATCGCTTTGTCCAATATGTGATACCCAGTCACCACCACTGAGCTTATCTCTGATTAATTCATCACTTGTTGCTTTGTCAGGTACTCGTAACAAAGCTTCAGCAAGACACATCAATACAATACCCTCTTCCGATGAAATCGAAAATTCCTGTAACAAGGCATCGACGCCGCCTTTACCAGCTTGATCTTGACGAATGTTAACAATTAACTGCCTTGCACTTTCCCAAGTTCGGCTGCGCACTTTGACGCCCGTTTCTGCAATGGGCATGAGCACATCAAGCACTTTATTTTCATCTTCATGATAAAAATCTCTTATTTTCTGCCGAATAGGGCTACATGGACTGACTGGGTCATGGAATAACATACAAGCGCTCTCTCGATATATCATGCAATTTAATACACGGATTTTAAGATAGTTTTTGCAATATTATCTAGCTATATGCTTGATTTAACAGTATATTGTACTGAAATTAATAAAAATTGCAGCATACAAGCAAAGTTAGAATTAGAAGCCTACAAAATGAAACACTTAGATAAAATAGATAAGTCCATTCTTCGAGAAATCCAAATGGATGGCAGAATATCCAATGTAGAGCTTTCCAAACGTATCAATTTAAGCCCTAGCCCGTGTTTAGATAGGGTAAAACGATTAGAAAAAGAAGGATTTATCGAGCGTTATGGCGCGGTTCTCAATCCCGTTTTGCTTGGCTATGACATGTTTGCTTATGTTTCAGTGACGCTTGATAAAACCACCAATGACTCATTTGCATTTTTTCAGGAAGAAATACGTCAAGTGAAAGAAGTAATCGAATGCGACATGGTTGCCGGTGGTTTTGATTATTTACTGAAAATTTGTGTCAGTAATATGAAAAATTATCGAACCGTGCTTGGTCAAATCGCAGAAGTATCGGGGGTATCTCAAACCCACACTTATATTGTGATAGAAAGCATCAAGAAAAATAAAGGCTTACATATAAAATGAAGGAACGATAGAAAAAAGAAAGTTCTTTGATATTTATTTACCTAAACCAATATCGCAAGAAAATTGATTGAATCAATAGAAATTTTTCTAACAAGAGAATAATCTCTTTGACGATGTGAAGAGTTTAGATAATTTTCCCTGTTGATATTCGCTGATAAGACCGTTGATTTTTTTCATATCATCATCATTTATTTGATACAAATTGGCTTCTTCCTTAATGATCACGCCCTGATACTTTCCAATACCAAGCCCAGCAATCTCATAACGCATAAGCCTATAATCCTGAGCATCATGAGTCAACGCAACAGTTGCTCTTATTCGCCGGTCTTCTGTTTGTTCGACAACGACTCCACGATATCCATTAGATAAAACCACAATGGTTCCTGATGGATACAAGCCGGTTGCACGAATAAATTCTTCGATTAATGCGCCATTGAATAGGCTATCTCTAAAACAATACAATCTAGACAGGGCTTGCCCGAATGCCCTCCTTTTAACCGAGCAAATAGGATAAAGAATCAAGTCAAATGTTTCCACGAGTCCAGCCATTTGGGCAAGATAGGGAATTTTATCAAGTGATTTTTGGCTTGAATAACCGCTGCCGTCATAACGTTCATTCATATTCGCGATAATCATTAGTACTCGCGGCTCAACTCGGCAGTGACTGAGTTTCTCAATTGTTTTATAAACGGCCGAAGCAAATTCTGGTTTCATATCGGCAGGATTGTGATCTTTCCAAACAGATTGCGGCAAATAAGCCTTACCGATCCCTGATAATAAAAGCGCCTCTACCAAAGTTGTTAGCGAGCTTGCCTGTAATCCCATTGATCGTCCCATTAAGGTTGCCCAAATGGCTGAACGAACAATATGATCGTAAACTTTACCGTACTGAATTTTTACTTTAGTTAACCAAAGTAATGCGTTTGGATTATCTAAAAGAGTAGAAACAATCCCTCGACTCACATGTCGAATATTGTCAATCGAACGAACTTGATTGTTCATTAAATCTTTTTTCAATTCATCGAAAACAACCTGAACACGATCAAGTAATTCATCTGCTTTTTTCACCTGCCTGGCAATTGGCACTTTAACGGAGTAGCTCTCAGTACAAAATTTGCGCCATAAATGATTGGTTGAAGGTTTGGCATTTTTAGGTGATAACGATTTTTTTGAGGATAGGATGTCGGAATTAACAGCATTTTGTAAACTATCTCTAGATTGACTTTTACTTTGATCGATCTGTACACATCGACCATACCTTGAAATTCTAAGGATATCTTGCGCCGATGTAACCAAAATACCTTTCAGCGGAAATTCCGTAATACTCCAAGGAACTTCGAGAGCTGTCACATACATACCGATCCTGAGATCTGCGGTATCTATTTTATGTGTAACAAGGTACTTCGCCATCTAAATTTCACCTAAAATACCCAACGACTAACTAAATATGGGATCGCTTGACGGATCAATGCCATAAGTATTAAGTTATTGATTTTTAAAAATAAATTGAAAAGATAATTATTATCTATTCAAAACTTTAGGTATTGAAGAGGCTGCATAGAAAAGGCAGTGAGATAGTAATAAGTCTCGGTAACCCCGCTATCATAGACCAGTAGATCCTTAGACCGGTAGCTTTGCGCGCTTATACTTTCGTACAAGGTTGCCTTTGTCAAAACCTGGACTTATTCTATATCGCTTATTTCTGTTTGTCTATTATTTGTACAATATTTTCTCTTAAGCCTGGAATTGTTCTACTAGACCAGGTTTTAATATCATTTTTTGCTATACTCCATTTTCAATTCATCCCACTATACAGACAGAGTTTAAACTCAGTGAAAAACCAAGAAGAAAATAATTTGACCTCAGAGCTAACAGATCTTCCTCATAAGCTACTAGAAACGGTCTATAGCAAAGCCGAGGAATTTGCTAATTCGACTAGCCACGGAATTGGTGTGATCTTTGGGATCGTTGGTCTGGTAATGATGCTTTTGATCGCTGGCAGCGAAGTAACACGAGTTGTTAGTGCTTTGATTTATGGCACCAGTATTATTCTACTGTTTTTAGCCTCGACAATTTACCATTCTGTAACAAAGGAGTCAGCAAGAGCACTGATGAGAACTTTAGATCATTGTGCAATTTACCTCCTGATAGCAGGTACTTACACACCTTACATGCTAATTAGCTTAGAGAATAACGGTGGCTGGCTTTATTTAACAGTTATTTGGAGCATTGCACTACTTGGCGTTTTATTTAAAGTTTTTCTCGGTCATCGTTTTCCAAAAACGAGTTTAGGATCTTATCTAGCAATGGGTTGGTTTTTGTTAATAGCCGGTCAAGAAATGCTAGAAAATGTTTCTACTGAAGGTTTGATTTTGCTAGCAGCTGGCGGTGCTTGTTATACCGTAGGTGCTGTTTTCTATGCATGGGAAAAATTAATTTTTAACCACGCTATATGGCATTTATTTGTATTAGGCGGAGCGGTTTTTCATTTTCTTTCCATATACTGGCACGTTTTACCGCTCCCGATGGTCATTTAGAATAAAATCGTTACCAATTTTTTTCTTGAGCATTTTTATTATCGAAAACTGAAGAGATTTTGTTCAACAGTTCTTTTTGTTTATCCGTGGGAGATGCACCCAAATTGGAAATTTCTCTCACTAAGGAAATCGTTGATTCTTTTTGCGCGTCTGAAAAACGGTCAAGACTCGGCTGTAAAAATTTATCGACTTTGTTTAAAATTTCATCCTCATCTTTCAAAATAAATGAACAGGAAGACAACAGATCTGAAGCTTCTCGGTTTGACAAATTAAATGAGTTTTCAAAAGTATTTAACAGAAAAGCTTTTTCTTCTTGGGTCATTTCGCCAGTGCATTTAGCGGTAACGTACATTAATCCAGCAGCCGACTCCATAGGACTTTTGATCATAAACGCAGGATCAGCATTGTACTTTTTTCGCCAGCGTCGTCGATGAGCCCAGCTAAAAGGATTCAACCATCCGAGATCAATTCCAAGACCTTTTAATCGACTAACAAGAAATAAAATGGTGACAATCGTCCCTAATACGCCCAAAATGATGTGCATGAATAGTTTCCTTCGACTATTAGTAATTAATCTGTGAGCGAACAGTATAAATGATTTTTGAATTTTAAGTAAATTTTTTACTTACCGTGCCTATGTTAAATAATCGGAGTGATCGTCGTCGGTTTCGGTAAAGTAAAAGAAAAAACAGATCCTTCGTTTAAAATTGATTTAACCGATATACTTCCGTTTTGTAGTTCAACTAGTTTTTTCACAATCGCCAATCCAAGTCCTGAACCTTGTTGTGTTCTTCTAGATGAGGCGTCTATCTGTTCGAAATATTCGAAAATAAACTCTAGTTTGTCTTGTGGAATTCCAATCCCCTGGTCACTGATACTAATCTTAATTCGCTCACCGATATCCTCTGCTGTTATCTTAATTTCGCCCTCATTGCTGTACTTAATTGCGTTGCCGATTAAATTAAATAATATTTGAACTAGACGCTTCTCATCGGCTAGTGCAACGAATTGACCTGGTTTTATGGTGTTGTTGATAGTAATAGACTTTTCATTCAAAAGAGGTGAACATGTGGTTACTACATCTATGAGTGATAGGTAGACATCTACTGGTGAAATATTTATTTCAAAGTTGCCACTCTTCAATTGTGCAAAGTTTAGAATGTCATCGACTAATTCGTTAAGACGTCTGCCAGAACCGACTATCATCGCTAAGTTTTCTTTCGCTTCATCGGTTTGAGCACCCATTAATTCATCTCTTAGGCATTCTGCTAATCCAATAATTCCGGTAAGTGGCGTTCTAAACTCATGGGAAGTATTCATCAGTATTTGATCTTTTAACTGATTCACACTTTGGAGTTGCTCGTTGATTAGTTTTTCTTGCTGGAGTTTTTTGTTGTGGGCAAAGCGGTAGTAGGCAAACGCTATACTGAGAATTACAAGAAGAGAAAAAATAAGTATAATAAGTTTTTGAGTTTTTTCTTTTTCAATGTTGATTTGTATTAACTCGTTTTGTTTTTCAAGAAGCTGGTTTTTTCGATCAAGTTGATCAACTTCGAAACTGGTTCTAAGTAAAGTAAAGGTTCTATCACTTTTTTCATTGAATATCCTGTGTTCTATTTCTTTATATTGTTTATAGTACTGTAGTGCGAGACGTGGTTTTTTTTGTGCTTCGGCGATTTGGCTAAGTAACTCTAAAGACTCACTTTTGTTAACTAGCTCATTCTTTTCTTCAGCGCGCCGTAAAGCATCCGACGCTATTTTTTCAGCTTGTACATATTTTTTTTCTAGGAATAATGATTTGGCTAATAAATTGTATGGACCGTGAAACATACCATAAACATTATTTTTTTCAGCCAGCAGGATAGCTTCTTCAAAATATTTATTAGCTTCTGAAAAATTATTTTTTTGGAGCTGTAACTCTCCAAGCAAACGATACCCTATAATTATCGCTGCTTTATCATCAATTTCTTTAAGTAATTTTAGTGACTGTTTTGCGTAATAAAGAGATTTTTTAAAATTCTTTTTTAAATTGTATGCTTCCGCTAAACCGCCATATGAATAGGCTTTATCTCTTTTATTATGACTTTCGTTTAATAAATTAAGAGACTCTTCGAATAGGCTAATAGATTCATCAACCTTGCCAATTTTATAGTATATCTGTGATATGCTATTAAGGATTCTAACTGTTTCTGTGTTTTTATCAGATTGACGAATAATTGACAAAGCTTGAAAGTAATAATTAAGAGCTGTTTCGAAATCACTGACAAACAGGTAAAAATGTGCTATATTTTTTGTTGCTAATCCTTCCCCAAATTGGTAATCAATGTTTTCTGCTATTAACTTTGCTTCTTTAGCACGTTTGATAGACGAAGAGTAGTCACCAGTAAGTATATAAGCGTGAGAAAGTTCATTTAACACATCAACTTTAAATTTTAAATTCTGGTTTGTTTCATCCAAAGATTCACTAATTATTTCTTCGCCTAAAATCAAAATTTCATTTGGAGATTTTTCTTTAAGATCTTTTAAACGAGCGAGAAACCTCAGCTCAATTGTGGTGTTGTCGGCACGCTCAAACCCCGCAGCAGATACAGTATCGCTTGCTAAGATAGATAAAACAAACAAACAATATCCAGAGATTATAATGCGAGACAACACAGTTTTGACCTAGTTTCGTTTCAACAGGTTTTCAATAGCTATTTTGTGGACACATGAACCCAGTTACTTGATATATAAGTCTCCCCAATACTGTTATTAATTGAACCCGTGTCACCTTCTCGAATCCATTTCTTTTCTTCATCAGTCAACCCGTACTCATCCATAACACCTTCTGGATCTTTGGCAAATCTTTCCCTAAGATTCTCATCAGTACTTAAATCAATTAAAAAATCCCTCAGTTTATTTCCAGTATCAGATTTTGGCTTTCCGAAAAATAATTCACGTAAAGCGCGCAGTATCGACTTCAAGAAGTTTAGCAATCTCATGGTTTATCCTTTTTTTATTAGCGGGTGGAATATATAATGTTGATATAGTTGAAATTTTTGTTTCCCTTAATTGTTCAATAGTGACTTCAACTATTTTCGATTCAAAAATACCGAATTGGGCTGCTTCATAAAGTATAACTTGATGATTTTTTGGATAGTATTTTTCTAATTCATCGATAAACACACCAAATCTTTTGTCGCTATTGGCAACTCCTTGTCCTTTAAACTCCGCAATCACTCCTACCTGCCACATAATGCAAACGACCGTAGGATCAATCATACGATTAAATAATAAAAAATCGGTTGCTTCGTAACTTTGACAACCATCCTTAGCCGGATCAACGCCTAAGTCTGCAAACAAACAAGCGTCGGCGGAAATTCCAGGAAGCATTTTGGCGGAATAGCCAGAGTTCTGAAGTCTTTCAATTACTTCATGAGAAGGAAGAACAAAAATTCCAGGATGTCCGTAAAATATTGCACAAGTCTTATACCCGCTCTCAACACTTTCGGCAATGGTATCAATCATCTGTTGATAGGTTTCTAATCGGTCTATGTCTTTACCGTAAAAAGACTGAAGTGATTCAATATTAGAATTGATTGATTTTAACCAATGAAATGTCGCGGAGTCTGCAACAACGACAAGAACTTTATCAGCTTTTTTTATCGCAACTAGAGATTCTTGAGTGAGGTGGTCGCCGAGTTTTATGCCAGTACCGACAATAGTTAGGCTACCCTTGAGGATATTTTCCGTCATTCGTTTTTACAATCCCTAAAAAAACACTTTTTTCTTATTATCACGGTCACATACAAGACCGCGTTAAAATAATTGGGTAAGTCTAACATTAAGTTGCCAAAAAATTAACTCTTGTCTGCATTTCAGCCACGGCAAGTATATGGACTTCCTCAGTATTGTAAACAGTTAGTGGTTAAAAAGTAATTGGCTTAGCAGATGATCCACAGTGGGACGTTATATCAGGACGTGTGTTACAAAAATGGAAACGCACTCAAAGCATCCATCGTTTCTTTCGAGCCAATAGATGCTTTGTTCCGCTTCGATCCTCAAATACCGAATGTTAAAGTTGGTAACTAACCGCTTTTTTCAACAAAGCATCTTTGTTCTTGCAATTCTTCACATCATTATAGTTAAAAACATGAATTTGATCTTTACCTTCATCGTAACCACTAAAAATTAAGGTCACATGTTCACGGCTTTCTAACGATCTTAGAGTGGTTCCATAATCACATAACGTTGTAATGATTAAGTCAGATTTTTTTTGGCTATTGAGTTTATATTTCGCTCGCTTTTTCTCTTGATATTCCTTTCGTGAAACTTCATATTGTTTCATCTTTTTTTCGAGAATAGCCATTTTTTCTTCTAACTTTTTTTTGGTGATTTCTAATTTTTTTGTATCTACCTCTTCCTTTCTTGCTTGTCTTTCTATTTCACGGATCGAACGTTGTAGCTCTCTTACTTCTTGGCGCTTATCCCGCTGTTCATCTCGCAAATCTTCCATGGCTTCTTGGTAAGCTTCATAGGCTTCGATGTTATCTTCCCAATCTCCGCCAGGTACCGGAGGAACTGGTGCTACAGGGGCTGGTACATCAATATCACCGAGCGACTGGACAATTTCCGCACTAATTGAGCCAACCAGTTGACCAACACCTTCTCCAAATGCGCGCCAGTCATCATTGCTAATCACACTTGATTGACCAAAATTAAAAGTAAAAACCATACCTTGTTTGGCGAGATAGATAGCTTTGGTCTCACTACCAAACCTTCCAAAATGACTTCTACCTACCTTTGCATCTGATATAGAGGTTTCAAAAATTTTATTCATGATCCTGAGTTCTTTTTCTGCGCGACTATAATCAGCAGTATATGCGCTTAATGAACTTAAAGATAAAATACTGACTGCACTTATAATCAGTGCAGCTTTTACTTTTGTTCGAATAGTGTTTGACCGATGAGAGACTGATTGATTGATGTTTAATTTATTCATAATTTGGTTACTCACAAATTGCTGTTCGGATTTTGTTTAACCGAACCGTTAGACTGGACGTTTGAGACGGAGCGAGCGAGCTGATTGATGATCTGATTATTTTCAATCTGATTATCAGCAATATAAGAAAGCTGCTTGTCCACCATTTTTTGATCTTCATACCGTTGAGATTGCCAGCCTGTCATAACAAATTTAATATCTTGCTGTCTCTCATCGCGATTCTTTTCTAGCCAATTAGCTAAGCGTAATTTGGTTCTGGTATCTTGCTTTTCTAACGCATTATTTAGTTGTACCTGAAAAACTTTATCTTGTTCTTTTTTATAATCTTCAAGTTGGTATTCAACCATTTTAGCAATTTTTGATTCGGTTTGATTGCCGCCAAAACTGACAGTAAAACCAGACTCACCACCGGATATTTCAAGTTGAAAAACCACCATTAAAATCGCCAAAGTGGAGGTTGCCATCGCTCCCCAGTTCAGCCAGTTAGAATTTCTGACTGGCGGTCTAACCGCATAGCTGGTTCGATGCCATTCAGGCACATTTTGTGATTGCCACTCGTGCGACATTTGATAAAGATCCAAACACTGCTCGTAGGTCGCCTGACAATCAGGACAGTTTTGCAAAACGCTATCTATTTGTTGTTTGATTTCTGCCGATAGTTTTCCACCGGCGTCTTCGACATAATCGTTAACATGGTCGATAACTAATTGGTGATCACATAACATTTTTAATCTCCGAAAAACCTTTAAGCTTATTTAACGCGGCGTAAAGACGGGTTTTAACTGTGTTGATAGAGGTGCCTGTTTGATGACTTATTTCATCAAAAGTGAAGTGTTGAAAAAACTTTAATTCAACTACTAACTTTTGCTCGTCTGATAATTTATTAAGAATTTCTTTGATTTGCTGATTCTTTTTTGTGGTACTGTAATGCTCAGCGGGGTCGTGATTTTGCAAATGAGACTGATGTATTTCAGGGCTTTTATAACTGTCGTCCGAAACTTCGCCTGCTCTATGTAGTGGGTTACGTCCACGAGAGCGAAGAAAATCAGTGGTTTTATTGGCAGCAATGCGCATCATCCAGCCTTTAAACTGGTTTTGCCCTCTATAACTGGGTAAATTACGATAAATAGCAAGAAAAACCTCTTGCATTAGATCCATCGCGTCGGATGAATTAAAGGTCATTCTCAAGCAATAGTTGTAAACCAATCCTTCATAGCGTTTAACCAAACTCACCCAGCTCCGTTGTGAGCCGCCAAGCGCTTTTTCGATTAGTTTTTCATCTTGATTCAGTTGAAACATAATGACCTGTATCACTGTTATATAGCCGTCTTTCGTTTTAAATCAGCTATTTCATTAAATCTTCGCTTAGTAAAACCGCAAGTTCAAGTAGATTTAGTCATTATGTCGAATATGATGGATAAAAAGTTTGGAATTACACTTTATTTAGCGATTGTTTTATCCATTTTTTTAGGTATTTGACCGTTATATGGCTTGCACCGCCTATTTTAATATCTACCATCCTCATTTTCTCATCCAGTAAAACTAGAGCCGGATATCCTTTTAGCTCAATATCACCAATCAAACTTTTCGTTTCATACAGAATTTCCCATGTGAATCCGTGTTTTTCAGCAAATGCCAGAGCCTCGTCTTTCGTTTCGTATGTGACGCTTAACATTCTTACGGAGTCTTCAATATTTTCTTTCAGTTGATTTAAAACAGGTACTTCGGCGATGCATGGGATACAGGTGCTATAATAAAAACTAATTAACGTCGGCTTTCCTTTCAAACTATTTAGATCTACATTCTTGTTGTTCGTGTTGAAAAAGGAAAAACCAGGAAATTGGTCACCATTTTTTAAAGAAGTCATTTTTTCATCTTTTGAGGCTTGTATTTGTTCTTCAGATAAAAGCCTCAACGATACTTCATTTTTAGCATCGTCGATCAAGTCACCATCGTGATTTATCGAGATGTTTTTATTATTTTTATATAGCTCTATAAATGTATTTTTTGAAACAAATATACCACTTTCGTTTTTAAATTTTATTTGTTCTTCATTTACTTCTAAATGTTGCGATACACCTTTCAATAACAATTCTAGCTTCTCTTCTGTAGTTTGATCTTTTGCAATTAATGATGCGCAAGTTAGTAGCAGAGTGATAGCGAAAATAATTTTGATACACTTCATATTAGTCCTTTGATTGCTTTTGGTTATTTGATGTTAAACCTGAACGATATTAGCTAACTTAGTTTCGTATGTCGCTTTCCAGACATAAACAACTTCGATTGCGACGCTTCTATTGATTCATGAATGCCGATTTAGTTCAATATCAATCCGTTGTGACAATATTAGTGATGTTACTGCCATTCCCGCACCAGCATAAAAAACGCTGCTTGGACTATGTAACCATAAAATGCCAAATGCGGCGGGGATCACAGCGGCTGCAATGTGATTGATGGTAAAACTAACGCTAGATGAAGAAGCGATATCTTTAGGATCGGCAATTTTTTGGAAAAAGGTTTTGATCGCAATTGCCATAGCGAAAAACAAATGATCGATCACATATAATCCAGCGGCTAGATTTGAATCTTCAACCAAAGCATAACCAACAAAAACGAAAATTAATCCCGAATACTCAATCGTGAGGGCTTTTCTTTCACCGATTTTTCCAATCCAACGTCCAATTTTTGGAGCTGCATATAAACTGACTAAATGATTAACCGTAAAAAGTACGGCAATGTCTGCAGCGCTATAGTCAAATTTTTCGACCATCATAAAACCAGCAAAGACCATAAATATTTGCCGCCTTGCACCACTTATAAAAGTGAGCAAATAAAAAAGCCAATAACGTTTTCGTACAATTAACTTTTTATGCTGCTCTACCGGATTCTCAAAACGAGGAAATGCAAGCCACAACCACAAAAACAGCACAAATCCAATCCCGCCAAAAAGTAAATAAGCGAAAGAATACTCAATAGCAAAGATGGTAAAAAGCACCCAAATTATTGCGTAAACCGATAATGATGCTAGCGCTTTTATCGATATCATTTTTCCAAGAAATTCTGGCGCTTCTTTCTTATTTAGCCATTGCAGCGACAATGAGTTATTGATGGTTTCAAAATAATGGAATCCGATCGACATTAAAACGGTGGTTGCGTACAAACCAATTTCAAATGGAAATAATCCAGTAATTGCGACACCGATCGAGAGTAAACAAAGGGATAGCAATGCAAATGTTTGTTCTTTGACTGCGAGTAAAATAAACATGACCGTAAATGCCAAAAATCCAGGGACTTCTCGCAAGCTTTGTAACATACCAATTTCAGCACCAGTAAAATGGGCTTTTTCAATCGCAAAGTTATTCAATAAAGCGACCCAAGCAGAAAAAGTTAAGGTCATCAATATGGATGTGGAGATCAAAAATGCTTTTTTTGTGCGAAAGGAATCTGGCAGCATGTTGATGATTTACTGTTGGTCAAGACGAGAGCTGATCGCAGAATAGCTGCATCCATCTATGATGTCTAGTCACGATTAGTAATAATAATTTTTTCAAAATAGCTTAAGTAGCTAAATATTTGCTTTCATTGTTCTGATAGCATATATTTTAACGAAATGAATAGTTGGGGATGGGTAATGCTAGGTTTAATGATGATCGAAAGATCCTCATCGAAAAATGAAACTACAAATAATAGGTCTATTCAACTTTTTATATTGTTGGTTTTTATTTTTATGTTGTTTAGCTGTCATGCTAGAGCAATAATTGGTCAAAAAAATATTGGGTTGATGTTAAATAGCGGTTTGCAAGAACATAAGGTTGACGTCAATCAAGACATCATAATCAACCAATTTCAGAAATCAGCTCAATGGAAAATTTCACTCGGTCGACATGATGTTAAGTTGGCTAAATTTAATTACTTTGAAAATAAAGATCAAAACTCGTTTCAATTTACTAAAATTGGTCGATATCAAGTGACGCTTGAATCGATTGATCGGAGCAGTCAAGGCACTGTAATGAAGCACACTTTGATAATTCTAGTTCAATAAAGTTTGTAAGGATCGTATTGCTTACAAGGTACATGTAACTTGTAGGGAACATCACAGAGGTAAATGTATGAGTATTGTAAACAAGGCTGCATGGGGGCTAGGTATTCTACTTATTCCGGCAGTACTACTTATCGGTTCGATCACCAGTCGTGATTGTGGTGTCATACTTGATTCAGAGCATCGAGAATTGCTTGATAGTCTTTCACAACAAACTAGATATCAATTAAAAACTCTTCGGAGCGTTGGCGCTAATGACCTTTGTAGGATGCCAATCAATAGTTTAAAAAAAACTTTGGGTAGAATCTTTAGTCCGCGTCCGGATCATCCAGGGGAAGCTCGTTCATTTCGTTATCAACAGCAGCTCGATGAAAAGCAAGAATTTAATATCGAGAACTGGCACAAGGCGCATCAGCAAGCCAAAGACATGCGAAAAGTTCAAAAATTCAATAATGCACAAAAACTTGGTGGCGGAATTGATCCAACTGTTTGGGAAGGGATCGGTCCTGGAAATATCGGTGGCAGAATTCGTAGTTTGGCTTTCGACCCAGATGATGCGACTCGAATATACGCGGGCGCGGTTGCTGGCGGTGTGTGGTTAACCGAAGATTCTGGCGCTTCATGGGCTCCGACCGATGACTTTATGGCAAATCTTTCGATCTCTTCACTGATATTTGATCCTACAGACAGCAATATCATTTATGCAGGCACAGGAGAAGGAATGTTTAATGCGGATAATGTTCGAGGGCTTGGAATTTTTAAATCTACCGATAAAGGTGTGAGTTGGAGTTCGCTGGTTAATACTAATAATAAATATGATTTTTATTGGGTCAATCGCTTGAGTATTTTGAACGATGCTAGTCGCGTATTGGCTGCGACTCATACAGGTATTTGGATTTCTGACGATGCAGGTGTTAATTGGACGGCTACCTATACGGGTCGTAGTAATGATGTTGATGTTCACCCAACTGATGATCTTAAGGCGGTAGCGGGATCATGGACAGGTGCCCTTTATTCAATTGATGGTGGGCAAACATGGACAGCGGCAACGGGGCTGGAAGCATTGACGGACAATCGGGTCGAGGTGGCTTATGCGAAATCGGCTCCAGATACGGTTTATGCGTCCATCGATAATGCTTCAGGAGAGGTTTATAAAAGTGTCGATGGTGGACAGTCTTATGCTTTGGTTAATACCGGTAATTCTTATTTAGGCAATCAAGGTTGGTATGACAACGCTTTGTGGGTTGATCCTACTAACCCAGATCATGTGATTGTAGGGGGAATTGATCTTTGGCGAAGTATTGATGGCGGTGTGACGCTAACCAAGATAAGTATTTGGTATCTATCGCCCGATTCAGCACATGCCGATCATCATTTTGTGATCGAACATCCTGCTTACGATGCGGTGACTAACAAACAAGTTTATTTTGCTAACGATGGTGGTGTTTATACCGCTGAAGATATTGAAATAGCGCAAGATGATGTTGGATGGCAGGCACTCAATAATAACCTTGCCATCACTCAGTTTTACGGATTTGACGTTGCCCCTAATGGAACGGTTGTTGCGGGAACTCAAGATAACGGCACATTGGTCTACAAAGGTGATAGCCAAGGTTGGACAGAAACCTTTGGCGGTGATGGTGGGTTTTCGGCGGCTGATCCTACAGATTCAAATTACTTGTATGGTGAGTATGTTAATTTGCAAATTCATCGAAGTACTAACGGTGGGGTATCTTCAAGCTACATCAACAACGCTTTAAACGCGGTCGACGCAAACTTTATAGCGCCTTTTATTTTAGATCCTAACAATGAAAACCGGCTTTTAGCTGGAGCGGGCAAACTTTCAGTTTCGGATAATGTAAAAGATGCAGTTCCAACTTGGACGAGTATAAAAGCGGAAATCGGTAGCGGCGAGCCAATCAGTGCAATTGCAGTTGCTCCCGGAAATAGCGATGTGATTTATGTCGGGCATAATGATGGTTCGTTGTATAAGACTATTGATGGCACTCAAGCTGCACCAACTTGGGAGTTAATTGGAGATGTCCAACTGCCACAAAGATATTTAATGAGGATCGCCATCGATCCTTTGAATATCCAAATTGTCTATGCGTCTTTCGGTGGATATAGTTCTAACAATTTATGGAAGTCCGTTGACGGAGGCGTGAACTGGAGTGATTCTAGTGGAACCGGAATGACGTCTATTCCATCGGCTCCGATCAGAAGTATAGCGATCCACCCCAGTATCACTAATCAACTCTACGTTGGTACAGAAGTGGGTATTTTTACCAGCGAGAATAGTGGTACAACATGGAGTGCAACCAATGACGGACCAGCGAATGTTTCGGTAGATGAATTAAGATGGATTGGTGATGAAACGCTTTATGCAGCAACGCATGGCAGAGGTGTTTTTAGAGCTGACTTAAATGCGACTACGCCTAATGCGATTATTTTTAACGATGTAAATAACGCGGCTTTATCAACTCAATATACTACTCAAGAAAAAACCATTACAGGTCTCGGTGCTCAAGTCGATGTCACAATAACTGGTGGAGAGTATTCTTTGGGCTGTAATGGGACATTTACAACGGCTGCAGGTATCGCGAATAACGATGATACGATTTGTTTACGGCATATTTCTTCGGCTAATCATTACACTGTAGCTCTAACTCAAGTGACGATTGGAAGCTCGACTTTTGATTTTAAATCACGAACCATCCAAGATACAGTTCCAGATGATTTTGCGTTTGATGAGATTAACGATACAGAATTAGGGAGCATACAAACATCAAATGCCAATACTGTTGCAGGCATTAGTGTTCAAACTGATGTATCTATAACTAATGGCGAATACTCTATCGGTTGTACTAGCGATTTTGTCTCGATGGGTGGTGTGATCCTTTTAGGCGAATCGATTTGTGTCAGGCATACGGGATCCGATCAAAATTTTGTTACCACAACAACAAGCTTAACAATGGGAGGGGTGACAGCCGATTTTGAATCAACAACTTTACCAGATACTACGCCAGATGATTTTGCTTTTTCTGCGGTAGATGATGTGCCGATTAATTTTATTCAGCAGTCAGAAAGCATTACGCCCGAAGGATTTCAAGTAGCAATTCCGATCAGCGTGAGCAATGGAGAATATTCAATCAATTGTGCGAGTGGTGGATTTACAAATATTACAAGTGAGATAGCGCCATCTGAAGCGGTTTGCGTCAGGCATACCACCTCAAGTGACTACTTAACTCAAGCCGAAACCATTCTAGACATAAATGGAGTCACGGCGAATTTTATTTCCACCACTATTCCCGATAGAACGCCAGATGATTTTTCATTTGCAAGTCTTAGTGGAGTTGAGTTGAGTACTCAACAAACCTCCGAAACTGTGACTATTTCAGGTCTTGCGGTTGATGTAGATATTAGTATAACTGGCGGAGAATATTCTATCGGCTGCACAAATGTTTTTACCGCTGTTGCAGCAACTATAATCGAAGGTGATACCTTATGTGTTAAGCATACGAGTTCTGCAGGATTTAGTACTCAAACTCAAACTGATGTTACTGTAGGTACAAACACAGTGAGTTTTGTTTCTACGACTAGAGCTGCTCCGCCTCTGGCAAGTTCAGGTGGCGGGGGTAGCGTATCCTGGTGGTATATTTTGATAACTGGTTTGCTGGCTGGATTTCGTTTTGAGCAAAGAAAATCGGACTGAAGATCTAATGAAAGTTGAGAATATAGACGCTCAAAATTGAGCGTCTATTTAATACGAGCTGATGACTTTAGTTAGCAGCAACCGCTTCAAAGTGAAAATTATCATTACTGAAATAGACTAATTGCAGTTTTGTGTCTACTGCTTCTTGTGCTTTTCCGTCAAGGATAATCGCTGTTTTAACTGGATAAACACCTTGAGGCATGCCTTTTGGTAACTTAAAAGAAAAAGTATTTTCAAACTTTCCGCTAACTTCAGTTTTCTTGTTGATTCGTTTGGTTAAGCTTTTAAGTTCTTTACTATTGTCTTCATTATCGAAAATAGTCATTTTTTCTTCTACTTTGACTTTTTCGCTCGCTGCGCCTCTAACCACTTCGACTGTTGATACGACGGACGTTTTCTTGCCGACTTTAACAACGCTTTGTGGTTTGATATTGGTTTCGTAGGAAACGAGCGCTGGATCTTTAGGTAAATCTCCGTGTGCTTTGAGGTATTCAGCTATCACTTTGTCTTCATCCGTAACGACTTTTGATTTTTGCTTAATGACCATATCGTAAATTAACTTAGCTGCTACACCAACTGCTACAACCGTTGCTGCTTTTTTTAATTTTTTTTTGTCTTTTAAATCACCCAAGCCGAAACCGGTTAATAGAGTGATGGCTATAATGCCTGCGATAAATGCTTGAAACTTACTCGTTTTCATTCTAAAACTCCTAATTGATCAAAATATTGGTTATACATCATTACAGTCTCGGGCGCTTCTTAGTTTGCCGTTATAACTTGATAATTGGGGAACCATGCAGCATACATAGATCTGTTGATATTTTCAATTGCGTCTTTGTTATTTGAGATCTACAGCATAATAAGCCCTAAATCATTTTGAGAAACCGTTGTCACAAATAATATAGGTTAGTGTGATCTATGTCCAGACAGCTGATTAAAAAATGAGCTATTATGATTGCAACAGGGAGTTAATTGTTGTAGTCTCACTAGTCCGCACAATTGTTAAGTAGGCAATCGAGCGGCTAGAATAACAACAATAAAATCCCTCAAGGCATTGATATTATTAACATTTTGAATAATATAGGCGTTACCGTGAATAAGATTCTTTTCTTAGTAGTTTCCGGCTTATTAGCCATATCTCCCTTATGTTCGGCAGGCTCTATTACTGGTGTTGATTTAGAAGAAGTGATAACTCTCTCCCCTGGTGGCGCTGAACTACGCCTTAAAGGTGCGGCAACTAAATCGAATGCCAGACAGGCAGTCTATGTTGGTGGTTTGTATTTACAAAACGACGCAGAATCAGTCGATGATATTCTCACAAGTGATGGTGCTAAGCGTTTTGTTATTTTGACCAATGAGTCCGTTAAAGCTGACGCAATTATAAGAGCCATCAATTTAGGAGTTACCGTTAACCATACTGAATCCGAGTTGTTAGGTCTAGAACCTTTCATGGCGCAATTTAACAAGATATGGAAATCTGAAATCAAACAAGGCGATGAAGCTTTTATCGACTTTGAACCAACGAAGGGAACGATAATCAGTATTAATGGTGTCGAAAAAGGAACAATCCCCGGGAAGTTATTTTATGCGGCTTTTTTGAAGACCTGGCTTGGTGATCGACCTTTGAACCTCGCTATCAAAAAGCAATTACTTGGCGAAGATTAATTCCTCTTCGTTAAAGTTTGGTCGACAAAAATCCCGAAGGAGCGGTTTTTTTATATCTACTACAAACAATTCAACTATAGTAAAAGCCTTGAAAGCCTAAAGCTGCTATACCTCAAGACGAGTTCAAGGTAAACTCTCGTTTTTACTCGAACTTTCTAATCTTATGACAAACATTGGTCCACTCATGTTAGATATTGAGGGCACTCAGCTAACTCAGCAAGACGTTGAATGTCTTATACATCCCTCCTGTGGTGGTTTGATCTTATTCGCTCGAAATTTTCAATCAGCTGCACAAATTGAGTCATTAATAGAGTCTATTCGAGCTATTAAACAAAATATCATCATTGCAGTGGATCAAGAAGGTGGGCGGGTTCAGCGATTTAAGCAAGATTTTACTCGTTTACCACCGCTAGCGGTTCTCGGTCGATTATTCGCTGATAACCAATCGTTAGCAAAACATCGTGCACTGCAGTTTGGCGAGTTAATGGCTCTCGAAGTTTTATCGGTTGGTTGCGATATTAGTTTTTCACCCGTTTTAGATTTAGGACTGGACACTAGTCAAATTATAGGCGACCGAGCCTTTGCGGAAGATGAACAAACAATTACTCAGCTAGCGGGTGCTTTTATCGCAGGAATGAATCGGGCAGGGATGGCGGCGACAGGTAAGCACTTTCCAGGGCATGGGAGTGTTGTCGAAGATTCCCATATCGCCATCCCCATAGATGATCGAGATGAACAAACGATATTTAATAACGATATGCAGCCGTTTATAAAGCTTAAAGATGAGCTGCTGGCAATTATGCCTGCACATATTATTTATTCTCAAATTGATTCGCAACCAGCCGGTTTTTCAGAGGTTTGGCTCAAGCAAAAATTACGCAACCAAATCGGTTTTAATGGCGTGATTTTTTCAGATGACCTATCAATGAAAGGAGCAGAAACAGCAGGAGACTTTAGTCAGAGAGCTGATATCGCTTTAGCCGCTGGTTGCGATATGATTTTGTTGTGTAATAATCCTCAGCAAACACTAAAAATACTCGATCATTTACAAGATTTTAGTCTAACTAGCGACTCCAAACAGCGGCTGGCTAAAATGTTAGCAAAAAAATCAACGGTTACTGGTTTGGCAAATTTAAAACAAACGCCTCATTGGCAAGAGCTAGCAGAACAAGTGGCAACACTCACCGCTAGTTAAATTAAAGAGATAAAGGTAAAAACATGGCACTGTCAGACTTAGACAATTGGTTACAAACAAATATTGGTGAAAACGTTATTATCTACCAGATATTTTTGGTGGTGTTCATTACTTTATTTGTTAATTTCTTATGGCGACGCTTGTGTAAAAAACTAGATAAACAATTCACCAAAACCAAGAATGATTGGGATGATGCGATTATTTTGGCCATATCTTCACCCATCAGTTTATTGATTTGGGGCGCAGGAGGCTGGATTGTTCTTCGGTATTTTTTAGGGTTTGAAATCAAAGAAAATCTTAGAGATGTCTTTATCGTTTTTGTCGGCGCATGGATGATCGTTCGATTTATTCATCAGGCGGAAAAGAACCTAATTGCCAGCAATCAGAACCGAGATGGTGATAAAAAAATAGATCAATCGACCATTGAAGCCATTAGTAAATTGTTGCGGGTCTCAGCAAGTATCACAACTATCCTGTTGATCTTACAAAACCTTGGCGTAAGTATTAGCGCGGTGTTGGCGTTTGGAGGAATTGGCGGAATTGCCATTGGCTTTGCAGCCAAAGACTTGCTGGCTAATTTTTTTGGTGGATTGATTATTTATCTCGATAGACCTTTTTCAATTGGAGATTGGATACGCTCCAATGATCGTATGATAGAAGGAACCGTTGAATACATTGGTTGGCGTCAAACGAGGATTAGAACGTTCGACCAACGTCCTTTGTACGTACCCAATGCAATTTTTAACAGCATTACGGTAGAAAATCCTTCAAGAATGACTAATCGGCGAATTTATGAAACCTTTGGCATTCGTTATGATGATATCAATCAAGCAGAAAAAATTGTAGAACAAGTAAAACAGATGCTGAAAGCTCATCCTGAAATCGATACCACTCAAACCATGATTGTGAATCTCAACGCGTTCTCTGAATCGTCAGTCGATTTTTTTGTTTACACTTTTACCAAAACAACCAATTGGATAAAGTTTCATGAAATTAAGCAGGACATTTTGCTTAGGATTTCAAATGTGATCACTTCAAATAACGCCGAAATGGCTTATCCTACTCAACGTTTACAACTTGAAGATTTACGAGCAGAGTAGCAAGCGATTGTGAGTAGCAAAATAGTAAGACAGAGCCTTCAATAATGAAGGAAAGCGATAGTTTTTAGTCACGTAAAGGCTACTTTTACTATGAATTAATTCGTATATTGATCGGTCTCTTTACACGACTTATTTTTCAGGTATACTGGCGCGCAATTAGACCTTGAACTCTGTTCGAGAGATTTCCTCTCAAAACAATCAAGTGCCCTATACCGCTATTAAACAATTCAGTGCTTTTTGATCGCCTTTACTACTCAATGGCGTCACTAATTTATATTTTTATCGTCATAATGAGGTATACCATGCAAGCATTATTAACCATCGCTGTAAGAGCAGCGCGCAAAGCTGGTGATTTTGTGATGCGCGAAGCAAACCGTATAAGCTCGGTAGAAAGTAAATCGCGAAACGATTATGTCACCAACGTCGATCAAGCCGCTGAACAACTTATTATAGAAACCATTTCAAATGCTTACCCTGCGCACGCCTTTCTTGGTGAAGAAAGCGGCGAGAGTGGCTCAAACCGAGAAGCTGATTTTCAATGGGTTATCGATCCAATTGATGGTACCACTAATTTTATCCGGAAGATCCCTCACTGGGCAATATCCATCGCTTGCAAACACAAAGGACGAACCCAAATTGGCGTCGTTTACGACCCTAATAAAGGAGAGTTATTTTCAGCAGTTCAAGGTCGGGGAGCACAATTTGATGGCAAAAAAATGCGTGTGAGCAAAACTAAAGGTCTAGAACACAGCTTACTGGCCACTGGCTTCCCATTTAGAGAAGATGTAAAACTCGAAGAATATTTGAGAATCTTTAGCAAACTATTCCCGCATTGTTCTGATATGAGACGCGCAGGTTCCGCAGCGCTAGACCTAGCTTACGTTGCAGCGGGTCGATTTGATGGATTCTGGGAATTTGGATTAAGTCCTTGGGATACCGCAGCTGGCGCACTATTAGTGCAAGAATCAGGCGGCATGGTCTCCGATATGCAAGGCAATCCTAATTTTGAAAAACAAGGATCGATTTTAGCGGCTAACCCCAGTGCGTTTAAGGCAATGTTGAAAGCGATTAATCAAAAAAGTTAACACATACGAATTAAACTTGAAGAGTTATACAAAAGACTCTCAGTATTACTTGACTATTTTACTTGGTTATTAGAGAATATCTGTACACGACATCACTCATTTTATGAAGACTAAACTATGCGTCTTACTACTAAAGGTCGATACGCAGTAACCGCTGTACTGGATCTTGCATTAAATAGCCATGATAAACCGGTTAACCTGAGTGATATTTCTGAGCGACAAGCGATTTCCTTGTCTTATTTAGAGCAGTTATTTTCGAAACTAAGAAAAAACAATATTGTAAAAAGTATTAGAGGTCCAGGTGGTGGCTACCTGTTATATGCGCCAAGAGATGAGATCACGGTAGCACATATCATAAATGCCGTTAATGAGTCGATTGAGCTATCCCGCTGCGATGGACGAGCAAATTGCCATGATGGAAAACAATGTTTAACTCATAACCTCTGGGTCGATTTAAGTTCAAGAATTAATGATTTTCTCGACAACATTAGCATTGGTGAGTTGATCCGACAAAATGAGCAACAAGCTAAAGCTAGAGCAGAAACACAAAGAAAAGAAACACAAAATGACATAGCGATTACTACCAGTCATTAAACGTAATTTTAAAAATCTAACCATGCAATGTCAGAGATAAATCATGCCCGATATAATTGACGATTATATAAAAACTGAATACGAAGCAGGCTTCGTAACCGATGTTGATTCAGAAACAATAGCACCTGGACTAAGCGAAGATGTCATACGATTCATTTCAAACAAAAAAAAAGAACCACAGTGGCTACTTGACTGGCGCTTAAAAGCCTATAAATTGTGGCAACAAATGGACGCGCCGGAATGGGCTCATCTTCATTTCAAAAAGATTAATCTTGATGAAGTTTCTTTCTATTCAGCTCCAAAAAGCATGGACAATGCACCCAAAAGTTTAGACGAAGTCGATCCTGAATTGATTGCGACTTATAACAAATTGGGAATACCTTTGCATGAGCAAGAAGTACTCGCTGGTGTTGCTGTCGATATTGTTTTCGATTCTGTGTCCATTGCTACCACTTTTAAGGAAAAACTCGCAGAAGCCGGTGTTATTTTTTGCCCAATATCAGAGGCGGTACATAAACATCCAGAGCTGATCAAAAAATATTTAGGTTCAGTCGTTCCGCAAAAAGATAATTATTTTGCCGCACTTAATTGCGCTGTTTTTAGCGATGGATCGTTCGTTTATATTCCAAAAGGTGTTCGTTGCCCGATGGAACTTTCTACTTATTTTAGAATTAATGAAGCAAATACAGGACAATTTGAAAGAACTTTAATTGTTGCCGATGAAGGCAGTCATGTCAGTTATTTAGAAGGTTGTACCGCGCCAATGCGAGATGAAAATCAACTCCACGCAGCCGTTGTTGAACTGATTTGTTTAGATAATGCGGAAATAAAATACTCAACTGTACAGAACTGGTATCCGGGCGATGAAAATGGTAATGGCGGCATTTATAATTTTGTGACAAAACGTGGCGTTTGTCATACCAATGCAAAAATCTCCTGGACTCAGGTGGAAACAGGCTCGGCGATTACCTGGAAATACCCATCGGTTATTTTACGAGGCAATGACAGTGTTGGAGAGTTTTATTCTGTGGCTCTAACACGAAATTTCCAACAGGCAGACACCGGTACCAAGATGATCCACTTAGGGAAAAATACTAAATCGACCATTATTTCAAAAGGGATCTCGGCGGGAAAAAGTTCCAACGCCTATCGCGGACTCGTCCGCATGAGTCCCAGAGCAGACGGCGCAAGAAACTTCACTCAGTGCGATTCTCTACTAATAGGAGATCAGTGTAGTGCACACACTTTTCCGTATATTGAAAGCAAACACCCCAATGCCATCATAGAACACGAAGCAACCACATCAAAAGTAAGCGATGATCAACTATTTCTTTGTTTACAACGAGGTATTGATGCAGAAAAAGCGGTGTCGATGATTGTGAACGGATTTTGCAAAGAAGTTTTCAAAGAATTACCGATGGAATTTGCGGTCGAAGCAGGAAAATTATTAGAAGTCAGTCTCGAAGGAGCTGTCGGATAAACCATATTTTTACCACAGAGGCAAAGAGAATGCAGAGTTTTCTCATCGAGTTTTTCTCTGTGTCTTTGTGGTGAGGTTCTTTTAAAATGTTTTAGAGAAACATAAATGTTAAGCATAAAAAATCTACAAGCAAAAGTTGAAGACAAAATTATTCTGAAAGGTATTTCACTCGATGTAAAACCGGGAGAAATACACGCTATCATGGGACCTAACGGTTCTGGGAAAAGCACACTTGGTTACGTGCTTTCAGGAAGAGATGGTTATGAAGTCATAGGCGGCTCCGCCACTCTCAAGGGTGAAGATATTTTAAACTTGGAAGCGGATGAAAGAGCCAAAAAAGGTCTATTTTTAGCGTTCCAATATCCTGTGGAAATTCCGGGCGTTAGCAATATGGAGTTTTTAAAGGCGAGTGTTGATAGCGTTAGAGATTATCAAGACAAAGACCCGTTGGATACAGTCTCTTTTATGAAACTCGCCAGAGAAAAGTGTAAAGAGGTTAACTTAGACCCCAATTTCCTGAAGCGCGGTGTTAACGAAGGTTTTTCTGGAGGTGAAAAGAAGCGTAATGAAATCATGCAGATGATAATGCTTGAACCGTCTTTGTGCATATTGGATGAAACTGATTCAGGATTAGATATCGATGCACTTCAGGTTGTTGCCGATGGCGTTAATGCTTGTCGAGATGAAAACCGATCGTTTATTATTGTTACTCATTATCAGAGACTACTTGACTATATTGTGCCAGACAAAGTCCACGTTTTATCCGACGGAAAAATAATTAAGTCTGGCGGTAAAGAGCTTGCTCTAGAATTAGAAGAAAAAGGTTATAGCTGGATTGAAAAGGCGTAACTTAACCATGAAACTTCCTATATTAAATAATGATAGAGCAACTTTAAGCTCCGATATTAAGCAAATTATAGATACTGAATCTGCGGATAATTCATGGTTAAAGGACATTCGCTTAAAAGCACTTTCTAATTTTATAGATCAACCTTTTCCGAATAGAAAAACCGAACACTGGAAATATAATGATATGTCTTTCCTCGGCTCTGAGGCTTCTATATCGGAAAAAACTTCGGATATCCCAACGTTCTCCACATCTTATGTGGAGTTGGATGAACCTATCAGTCTTGCATTGGTGAGCGGAAGGTATTCGCAACAGTTATCACCTAAAGTTAATGAAAAAGGAATTTCGGTGACTAATTTTGCTGATGCTAATAAAGAACAAATCGAAATCATTTCAAGCAGTTTAGAAGCTGCCAAACAAAACAAAAATAGTCTTATTCATTTCAGCACAAGCATTTCACAAAATGGTTTGTTAATAGAAATAGAAGATAATATTAAAATCGAACGACCGATTTATATTCATAACGCGAATTACCCTGCAGACAACAGCACCATTTTGCCCCATCAAGTTGTCATTCATTGCGGTTCTAATAGTCAATGTCAAATTGTAGAGCACTTCACTTCGATAGATGAACGATCTGGTTTTTTCCTACAGCAGTCAATTATATACATGAGCGACAACAGTCAAGTCGATTACTCTCGTATCAATTTGGACGGCGCAATTTCTCGACAAGTCAATCGAGTACTGTTTTTATTGCAAAAAAGAACTGTGTTACAAAGCTTTTATTATTCAGAAGGAAGTCAATTAAACAAAACTGATATTGATGTTTATCATCAAGGAGAACATTCTGAATCGCAAATAACTGGTATCTACTTGCCATCAGAAAATAAGGTTGTAGATTATCATCTTAATGTAGAACATCAAGTAGCTAACTGTACTAGTCGAGAAGCCTTCCGAGGGATTATTGCTGACTCAGCTAAAGCTACATTTAATGGAAAGATCCATATCTTTAAAGATGCACAAAAATCAGATGCCCAATTAAGTAATAAAAATTTACTGCTGACTAACCAAGCAGAAATCAACACAAAACCCGAACTCGAAATTTATGCCGATGATGTTGTTTGTGCCCACGGTGCTACTGTCGCAAAAATTGATGATAAAGCAATTTATTATTTGCAGACCCGAGGCATTGATAAAACTCGAGCTAAAAAAATGTTAAGTATCGGGTTTATAAACGAACTACTAGAGCAAGTTAAAAATAAAGAGCTAAATTCATTTTTAACAGAACGAGTACAAACTTGTTTGTCTGATATTAAGTAAGCAATAGACTATGCAAAACACTGACAGCGCGAATAAAATAAGTTTTGATATCGAGAAAGTTCGGGCAGATTTCCCTATTCTTGCTCAAGCCGTCAACGAACATTCGCTAATCTATTTTGATAATGGCGCAACTGCTCAAAAACCTAACGCTGTCATCAATGCTATCAGTGACTATTATAAAACTACCAATTCTAACGTTCATCGCGGCGCACATTATTTAAGCGACAAAGCAACCCAAGAATTTGAAGCAGCGCGAACTTGTATACAAAAATTTATAAACGCTGAACATCGTGAAGAAATTATTTGGACTCGAGGAACAACCGAGTCTATCAACTTGGTCGCGCAAACTTGGGGACGGGAAAATATTTTTGAGGGCGATGAAATTGTTATTTCTACTCTGGAACACCACTCAAATATCGTTCCGTGGCAATTGTTATGCGAACAAACAAAAGCTACATTAAAAATCATTAGAGTAAAACCAAACGGACAGCTTGATTTAGAGCATTATGGATCCCTGCTCTCTGATAAAACTAAACTAGTCGCAATAGGGCACATCTCAAACGCGTTAGGCGTTGTTAATCCAATAGCTGAAATGATTGATTTAGCGCACAAGTTTAAGGCGCTAGTGCTTATTGATGGCGCTCAAGCAGTACCGCATTTGATCGTTGATGTTCAAGAATTAGATTGTGACTTTTACGCCTTTTCTGGACACAAAATGTTCGGACCGATGGGCATAGGTATACTTTATGGAAAAAAAGAACTATTGAATGCCATGCCTCCTTGGCAAGCTGGCGGAGAAATGATCGAAAAAGTCAGCTTTGCTAAAACCACGTTTAATCAACTACCTTATAAATTTGAAGCCGGGACACCAAATGTCGCTGGTGCAATCGGCTTAGCCGCTGCCGCTGAATATTTGAATTCATTTGACAGAAAACTGATCACCGATTACGAAAATTTTCTACTTGATTATGCAACCATCGCTTTGTCAAAAATTGTGGGATTAAAAATAGTTGGTTATGATTGTGAAAAAGTTTCTGTCCTGAGTTTTAATATTGAAAACTGTCATTCACAAGACTTAGGTATGATGCTCGATCAGCAAGGAATTGCAGTAAGAACCGGTCACCACTGTGCAATGCCTTTAATGGACGCACTCAATATCAACGGAACTGTGCGAGCATCACTGTGTTTTTATAATACCACCGATGAAATTGACCGTTTATGCAAGGGTCTTGAAAAAGCAAAATCAATGTTACTTTAACCAAGATGCCATTTTAGTTAAGAGATAGATATTATGACCGTTGAAACATTTAATCCAGATACGATAACACCTGTAAAGTTTAGTGATAAAGCTCTATCTCATTTAGAAGAACAAGTAAAAAAGCAATCGGCTAAAGGTGTTTTATTTAACGTAAAAGAAAGTGGTTGTTCCGGTTTCAAGTATCTTTTAGAGCTTGCTTTTGAAATAGAGGACAACGCAAAAACATATCCGCTAAATGATAACTTAAACCTCTACGTTAATTCTGAAATAATTAATCTCATTCGAGGAACCGAAGTCGACTATATCCAAGAAGGTGTTAACCATCGTTTAGATTTTAAAAATCCAAATGCAACCGCTAGCTGTGGTTGTGGTGAAAGCTTTAGCGTAGAACAGCAATCATGAGCCAAAACCGAAAAATGGTAGTCGCCCTGGAAGACTGCCCTGCGCGCTTAGTTCCTGTTGGAACGAAAATAATAATACCCAAAGATACCTTCGTGACGATCACTCAAGATCTAGGTGGAAATTATACGGTTGTCGTTAATGGTAATATGGCGAGAGTAGATGGAACCGATGCTGGTGCGCTTGGATTAAAGGCTGAGAAATTACATTTTGAAGCTACATCAAGTAACGATATTTCTCAAGAACAGGTGTGGCAAGCGCTTAAGAGTATTTATGACCCGGAAATTCCGGTCAACTTAGTTGATTTAGGATTGATTTATCAAGTGAATATCAATCAGAAAAAAAAATCCGTTGATATAAAAATGACACTCACCGCGCCTGGATGTGGCATGGGACCTGTGCTTGTTAGCGATATAAAATATCGAACAGCCAAAGTCCCCAATGTCAAAAACGTTGAAGTAGAATTGGTCTTTGATCCTGGTTGGAGCCGCGATATGATGAGTGACGAGGCAAAACTAGAAACGGGAATGTTTTTTTAGATGGCTAACAGCGACGATATTATAGAATCACTGAGTTTTTTTGATAGCTGGGAAGACCGATATCGTTACATCATCGATTTGGGAAAAGAACTTCCTCCCATGCCTGATTCGTTAAGAACGGATGATCGAATAGTACCGGGTTGTCAAAGCCAGGTTTGGATAGACAGTAAAGTAGAAAACCATAAACTGGTTTTTCAAGTTGATAGTGATGCTTTAATCGTTAAAGGTTTGTTAGCCATTGTCATGGCAGCATACAATAATAAAACATCCACTGACATACTCGCTTTTGATATTGATAGCTATTTTTACCAACTAGATCTGATAAAACATTTAAGTCCTACCCGTGGAAATGGTTTAAAAGCAATGGTAGAAAAGATCAAATATATTGCCATCGAAAACGCTTAACAAATACCTCTAATAACTTGTACAATCGGCAGGATCAATCATGACACTGCCGTTTTAGATTTTTGCTGATGTTGTGTTTTTTTAGATGATTTTTCTCCTCCTACAACGGCTAACTTCCAACCTCTAATACTTGCGTTTTTTCCAGTTCAGTCGTGTTCTCCTGTTGTTTAATCGGCTTGGTTAACAATAACAAAACGGGTAACAATGTCAGATTGCCAATTAACGCAACCAGCATCGCTAAACTGGTAAAAACACCAAAATAAATCGACGGTTTGAAGTTAGACAAAACAAGAATTGAAAACCCGGCGATAATTGTTATAGAGGTAAAATACATTGCTCTGGCAATCGTGTCATGACAAGCGTACATTGCCTTACGAAAATCCCCTAAGCGAGCGTGCTCATCTTTAAATCGGTGAATATAGTGGATGGTATCGTCCACCGAAATACCGATGCTGATCGCCGCAATGGTGATGGTCATCATGTCAAGAGGAATGCCTGACCATCCCATAAAACCTAATACAAAAAATGCACCGATTAAATTAGGAAACATGCCAATAATCGCTAACTTCCATGATCTAAACAAAATCAAAAACATAATAGTTATAACCCCAAATACAGCGCCTAAAGTAAGGATCTGGGACTTAAACAGACTTTCTAACATATTATTGTATAAGATTAACATTCCGGTGAACTTAAAATGTTCAGGGGCAATACCCAACTCACCAGTCAAATACTGACTTATATCGGCGAGCAATTTATTTCTATTCAAATCAGGATCAGATTCTTTCACTCTAACTAAAAATCTTATTTCATCATTTTCGCGATCATAAAATGGAGCGAGCACTTGTTCTCTCAGCTCTTGGGGGATCTTCTTTTCCAATAAGGATAGCTGAAAATCATCTAATCGTTGATTTCCATTAATCTGCTCTACAATTTGTAACCCTGATGCAAGCGATAGCACCTTACCTGTGACATTTATTCCTGATAGGTAATTTTGAATTTTGTGAAGCTTATCAATACCGAAAGACGTCATCCATAATCGAGGTGATTCAACTGGCGATAAATCAGCAAAATCATCTTCAAACTCATCGTCTTCGAATTCATCGTCCTCACTTTCACTTTCGACAAAAGCAAAATCGGATTCAATCGCACCGCGTTCTATGATGATTTCAAGAGGGGTTGTACCGCCTAATTCAGTATCGATAACTTTCATCCCCTGATAAATTTCAGTACTGGTTTTAAAATAGTCAATAAATCGATTATCAACTGAAAGATAACTAATCCCCCATCCACTAATACCACTAACAAATAACGAAATGAAAACAACATGCCAACGTTTCCTGTCACTTACTTTTGCTAAGAAATTAGTAAACGCAAAAAATGCGCCTTCTTTTCGTTTATCCAACGAAGTTTTCTTTTTGATCAACATAAATAGAGGAAACAGCACAAAGGACATAACAAAAGCAAGACTTACGCCCATGACCATCATCTTGCCAAAATCAATAACCGGTCTAATATCACTGACCATCAGGGAGCCGAATGCCACGATAGTCGTTAAGCTAGTATAAGCGCAAGGAACAAACATCGACGATACAGTTTCCAAAATTTTCTCTTCATAGCTGAGCATTTCAAAATCCCGCTCAACTTGCCTGAATCGTACAATTAAATGAATCATCAACGACATCGTTATAATCAAAAGCAACGCGACAAAATTTGATGAAATAACGGTTACCGGCCAATCGAGCCAACCTAATATTCCAAGACTGGTCACAGCGGCCAAAATACAACAACTTAAGGTTATAACAACCCAACGGATCCGTCTAAAAATATAAGCTTGTATGAAAATTAAAATGACAAAAATACCCAGCCCGAAAACGATCAGATCATTTTTGACATAGTCGACCATGTCATAAGCAATCATTGGTATTCCACCAATATGTATTTTAGCAACGTCCTGATAACTCTTTTTTAAATCTCTTATAGACTTAATCACTTTTGAATCACGTAACGACACTTCATCAGCAAGCAATCTCAATTCATTTCTGAGATTCTCCATTGCAGAAAGTTCATAAGGCGTCAATTTTGCCTTTTTTTGTTTCCACTGTAATTTTCGCAATTCATCATTTAATTTAAAATAATTTTTGTTACCTTTAAGGTTGGCTTGCAAAGCTGTCGTTTTTCCATCTTCACTAATCAACAGGTTAACGTACAAAGGAATTGAGAGTAGATCTTTCTTCGCCTGACCGAGATCAACCCCTTTATCCTGAATAAAATAAATATCATTTTCAATATTTGCCAGGCTGACTTTTTCAGGATTAAAAATAGGCGCATCAATCATGGATATAACGATTTCAACTTCTGGCAATTCAGCAATTTGATTTCGTAACGCAATTAATTGTTTGAGGGACGCGTCAGAAAAAAGCTCATCCTTTGGAGAAAAGGTAATGAACAAATAGTCATCTGTGCCATATTTCTTTTTGACCTTTCGATAATACTCTAATGACTGATCATTTTCTAAAACCAGTGAATCGGCTGAGGCATCCATCCTAAAAGTATCGGCATGAGATGCGATGATGAGAATAAGCGCAATAACCGCAATAAAAACGACAGTGGTGTGGCGAATAAAAAAATCGCTATATAACTGTTTTAGCCATCTCGGCATGATGTTCCCTTAAGTTGATAGATTTAAGCTGTAAACTAACGTGGCTCTAAAATATTATGATTCTGTAAGTTAGTGCAGCGATCAACTGGGAATTGTAACTACACTACTCGTTTATAGGCGTTATTTTATAACGCCTACTATTTAGTTAGCCATCATTATTTACATCAAGTATGAATCTACCCTGAATAGATGACGTTCCCTACCTGGCATAGATATGAAAAGTGACAAAAAATTACATTAGGCTTTTCTTATGTATCGTGACTTTCGATATGTTACAATCTGCTGTTATTTGTAAGCTAGAACATGAAAACTTGATCTACATCAAGTAATTCGGGCTTGCTAATCGTCTAGAATCCAAAATATTACATTTTATAAGAATAACGCGTTCCATCTTCGATTAAATCATTAATGGAAAATCGCATGTCCGGGGAAACAACATGTCTGAGAAAAATAATATGTCCGAAACTCAAGCATTGACTTATAACTATCGAGTCGTCAAACAATTTTCAATTATGACGATTGTTTGGGGTATAGTTGGAATGCTAGTTGGTGTCATCATCGCGGCTCAATTATTTTTTCCAGATTTAACTTACGGAATTGAGTATCTGACTTTTGGTCGATTACGTCCATTACACACTAATGCCGTCATTTTTGCCTTTGGTGGCTCAGCACTCATGGGTACCTCTCTCTACGTAGTGCAAAGAACCTGTCAGACTGGTCTGCTGAGCAATGCACTTGCCGGTTTTGTATTCTGGGGATGGCAACTTATCATTGTTTTGGCTGCGCTGAGCTTACCAATGGGAATTACTGGCGGTAAAGAATATGCCGAGTTGGAATGGCCGATCGATATCTTAATCGCCGTTGTTTGGGTGGCTTATGCCATTTTGTTCTTCGGAACGATTATGAAACGCCGAACATCCCATATTTACGTTGCTAACTGGTTTTATGGTGCATTTATCTTGGCGGTAGCGATATTACATATCGTTAATAGTGCCGCAATTCCGGTAACTCTCACCAAATCTTACTCCGCTTACGGTGGTGCAATCGATGCGATGGTGCAGTGGTGGTACGGACATAACGCAGTCGGATTCTTTTTGACCGCTGGTTTCTTAGGCATGATGTATTACTTCATCCCCAAGCAGGCTGAACGTCCGATTTACTCTTATCGACTTTCCATCGTTCATTTTTGGGCGCTGATTGCCACTTATATGTGGGCTGGTCCCCATCATCTTCATTACACCGCATTGCCGGATTGGACTCAGTCACTTGGTATGATTTTTTCTCTGATATTGCTAGCACCTTCGTGGGGCGGAATGATCAACGGAATAATGACCCTATCGGGCGCATGGCATAAGTTACGTACTGATCCAATATTAAAGTTTTTAATCGTCTCACTTTCTTTCTACGGAATGTCGACTTTCGAAGGTCCAATGATGGCAATTAAAACCGTTAATGCACTTTCTCATTATACCGATTGGACAATTGGTCATGTACATTCAGGCGCACTCGGTTGGGTCGCATTTGTTACCATCGGCGCAATGTATTATTTGATCCCAAAACTTTATGGACGCAAAGAGATGGTCAGTATTCCGCTGATTAATTTGCATTTTTGGGTATCAACCATTGGCGTTGTTTTGTACATCTCGGCAATGTGGGTTGCAGGCGTCATGCAAGGTTTAATGTGGCGCGCAGTCAACGAGGATGGAACTTTAACTTACAGTTTTGTAGAATCATTAGTCAATACTTACCCGCACTATGCTATACGATTAGTCGGTGGAATTTTATTCTTTGCGGGAATGCTCATCATGGCTTACAACGTATTTAAAACACTGCAAGCAGGTCCAGACAAGGTAAACGATGAACCGAAAACAGCAGATTCAGGGCAAGCTGACTCTGAACTCCCTGCACCTTCTCAACCAGTAAATCATTAAGAGGACGATACAATGCAACACGAAAAGATAGAAAAAAATATCGGCCTTATGGGTTTGTTAATCGTCATTGTGATCAGCTTTGGTGGGCTTGCAGAAATAGTCCCACTGTTTTTCATAGACGATACCACTCAACCATTAAAAGGTATGAAGCCTCATGACGCACTAGCACTTGAAGGACGAGACATCTATATACGAGAAGGTTGTAATACCTGTCATTCGCAGATGATCCGTCCGTTTCGCTCCGAAACCGAACGTTATGGACATTATTCAGTCGCTGGTGAACACGTTTGGGAACATCCTTTTTTGTGGGGTTCAAAACGAACCGGTCCTGATTTAGCGAGAGTTGGTGGTCGCTACAGCGATGATTGGCATCGAGTTCATTTACTCAATCCGAGAGATGTAGTTCCTGAATCAAATATGCCGGCATTTACTTGGCTTGAGCATGCAACGATCGATAGCGATTTAACCGGTAAAAAAATGGCTGCACTTAGATTGGTGGGGGTACCTTACACGGATGATGATATTAAAACAGCAAAGTCAAAAGTTGAAGGCAAAACCGAACTGGATGCAGTTGTTCACTACTTGCAGTCATTAGGTCTAATTCTTAAAGATAAGCGATAAGTTGGTTTATCGAATACTGATGTTCAAATACTGAATTTTTAATACTGATTTTGGGATAACAACAATTCTGGTCAATTTGCTATGGATTTAAATTTAATAAGAATAATAGAAACCGTTGCGCTTTTTGTCATATTTTTAGTGCTGATTTATTTGTTATTTAAAAAGCGCGATAAAAAAATATACCAAGATGCTGCAAAACTCCCCTTCGTTGGGGATGAAACTTCCAACATAATTGAATTCGAAAATACAATCGAAATCGAAAAAAATAAAGGTGAAAACCATGAGTGAGTTTTGGAGTTGGTGGATTATATTAATAACCGTTGTCAATATTTTAGGTTGTTGGGTGCTGTTGATTATGACCCGCAAGATGAAAGATGGGGATTCACAAGACGAAACAACTGGTCACATTTATGACGGTATTCAAGAATATAATAATCCGCTTCCCAAATGGTGGCTTAATATGTTCTATATTACTTTAGTTTTTTCGGTAGTCTATTTGATTTTATATCCTGGTATGGGTAAATTTGCGGGTATTTTAGGTTGGACACAACAGGGGCAACACGCGGAAGAAGTCGCTCATGCAAAACAAACCTATGCACCGCTATTTGCAAAATATGCAGCAACGCCAATTGTTGAACTGGCAAAGGTAAAACAAGCAACCGAAATGGGCAAACGAATTTTTGTTAATACTTGCTTTGGTTGTCATGGCTCAGATGCTCGCGGGAACCCAGGTTATCCCGATCTAACCGACAATGATTGGCTATATGGAAGTACGCCAGCAGATATAGAGCATAGTATTCTTTACGGTCGAAACGGTGTTATGCCGGGATTTGGCGCGGCATTTTCCGCAGACCAAGTTGACGGTTTAGTGCAGTATATTGGTCAGCTAACCGGAAACAAGGTTGATGAAACTAAATCAGCTATAGGTAAAACCATTTTTGACCAACAATGTTTTGCTTGTCATGGTTCTGATGCGAAAGGTAATCCCGCAATGGGCGCTCCTAATTTAACTGACAATGTTTGGCTTTATGGCGGCTCTTCGACTAGTATTGCAGAAACTATCCGCGAAGGTCGTAACGGCAAAATGCCAGCACACGGCGAATTGTTAGGGAAAGAAAAATCACATTTAGTGACAGCATATATTTATAGTCTATCAAACAAATAGAGCAAATAGGTAACGCGAATAAAGAGCACCATTTTATTCGCATATAGCTGTATAATGCTCTCCCATCCTCATGCTAAACGTGAGGATTACTCTACTCCCATTTGATACAGGTAAATCGGAGAAAATGTCTGTAAAAAAATCAGATAACATTAAAATTCGAGAGCTTTACGAATCGCCCGAAAAAATTTACCCGCGTCAAGTGTATGGTATTTTTGCCAAGTTAAGAATTTTAGGTGTTTTGCTTCTTTTGGGGTGTTACTACATCACTCCGTGGTTGACCTGGAATAGCCAACAGGCTGTTTTATTTGATTTGCCAGCTAGGCAATTTCGATATTTTGCTATCACCTTTTGGCCGCAAGATTTTATCTACCTCACTTTATTATTAATTATCGCTGCCGTCGGATTGTTCTTATTTACAACAATCGCAGGTCGTCTTTGGTGTGGTTACGCTTGTCCGCAAACGGTGTGGACAGAAACATTTCTTTGGATAGAACAGCTGGTCGAAGGTAATCGTAACAAACGGATCAAATTAGATAAAAGCCCGTGGAATTTAAACAAAATAACTCGTAAATCGCTTAAACAATTCTTGTGGATCAGCTTTGCTCTTTTTACCGGTTACACTTTCGTCGGTTATTTTTCACCAATAAAAGAGTTAGGGAGCGGGCTGATTAACCTCAACCTCGGTTCATGGGAATGGTTTTGGATAGGCTTATACTCTCTTGCCACGTATGGTAATGCTGGATGGTTACGCGAACAAGTTTGCTTACACATGTGCCCTTACGCAAGATTTCAGAGCTCAATGTTTGACAAAGATACCCTAATTATTTCTTACGATAAAGATCGCGGAGAATCTAGAGGAAAACGCAAAAAAAATTCGGACTATCAATCTAAAGGTTTAGGGGACTGTATCGACTGTCATCAATGTGTGGATGTTTGCCCAACCGGTATCGATATTAGAGACGGACTACAATACGAATGTATCGCTTGTGCAGCTTGCATAGATGTTTGTGATAATATTATGGACAAAATGGGTTATCAGCAGGGCTTAATAAAATACACTACAGAAGTCGAAGAACAATCCAAAGGAAAAATAAAAACTAAATTACTGCGACTAAGAACTATTTATTATACGAGTATTTTCGTAGCGGTTGTCGTTGCATTTTTTTATTCTATCAGTAATAGAATTCCGTTAGATATTAATGTGATCCGGGATAGAAACAACTTATTTGTGGAAACATTTTCAGGTGATATAGAAAATACTTATCAACTGCGAATTCTCAACATGTCGCAAAAAGAACAGTCTTATCGTCTCACTATTGCTGGTTTTGATACAATGACGCTTGAAGGTAATGATCAATTTAGTATTGAATCTGGAGAAATATTGACACTCCCGATCCGGGTAAGAGTTCCACAAGAACTGCTGAAAAAACGTTCGAATGATATCCATTTCTATATAGAATCGGAAAGCGGAGAGCACGATAAAGCTTCGTCCACTGGCAAATTTTTAGGTCCAAAACTACAATGAGTAATCAACCATGAGCAGTCAACTATGAACAAACAACTGACAGATACTGATATCGAACCTTGGTACAAACAAGGCTGGCCTTGGGCACTTATTGCAATTCCGGCATTAACCATTATTGCTGGAATTATCACCATCCAAATAGCCTTTGATTCTGATGATAGTTTAGTCAAGGATAATTACTACAAAGAAGGACTTGCAATCAATAGTAATATTGAGCGAACCGAGCTCGCTCAAAAGCTCGCTTTAGTTGCAAAAATTGAAATTGATCTTGAAACAAAATTGATTCATGTAAACTTAAGCTCACTAGAAAAACTACCTAGTCAAATAACGCTAAGATTTTCTCATCCAACCCTTGAATCCAAAGACCAAAATTTTGTTTTAGAATCGCTATCCGGCGGAGATTTTGTAGCCGAACTAACTTCGCTTGAAGAAAGCTATTGGCATGTATCGATTGAAGACGAATCAGAAACATGGCTACTAAAGTTTCGTTGGTTATATCCTACCAAAACATCAATATTAATTGATACATCTACTCTTTAGTTCTAAGAATGATTGCCATCTAGCGGAATGAAAAATAATTGTTTCCATTGCGATTTGCCGATACCTGAAAACTGTGATCTAGCCTTTAATGTATTCGACAAAAAAAGAGAATTTTGCTGCGTGGGCTGCCTTGCCATTGCAGAAGCCTTAGTTGCAAATAACTTAACCGATTTCTACCGTTTTAGAACGAGTGCCAGCAGTAAACCCGAATCTTTAGTCCCCCAAGAACTTCAAGAACTCGAGGCACTTGATAATCAATCTATTCTCGAAGAAATTAGCCAGCAGGAGGATGAATACCGTTCGATCGAGCTAGGAATTGAAGGGATCACTTGTGCAGCCTGTGGTTGGCTTATCGAAAAAACATTATCAAAGCTCCCACAAGTCAAAAAAATATCGGTTAACGTTTCGACTCAACGTGCGAGCTTAACATGGTTCAATAATTCATCTCTTAGTCATATTTTAAAGACGTTAGCTGAATTAGGTTACCGTGCTTACCCATTTAGTGAGGACGCCAGAGAAAAATCCTTTGAGGCTAATAATCGAGCATATATTAAACGCTTACTAGTCGCGGGGCTCGGTATGATGCAAGTGATGACCTATGCACTCGCAATATACATTGGAGAATTTCAAGATATTTCGAAAGAGCACGAGTCTTTCCTTTATTGGATCAGCGGAATTGTTGCTACTCCCGTTGTTTTTTATTCCGCAAAACCGTTTTTTGTGAATGCCTGGAAAAACCTAAAGGCAAAACAATTCGGCATGAATCTTCCGGTAACCATCGCTATTTCATCTGCTTATTCAGCTAGCGTATATTCGCTGATATTCAATGAAAATATTTTCTATTTTGATTCAGTAGTCATGTTCACCTTTTTCCTATTGATAGGTCGTTATTTAGAGCATCGTGCCCGCTATCGCTCGCTGCTGAAACAACAAAATTTTCAAAAATTATTGCCATTATCGATATCAAAACGCAATCAGGATCAGTCGGTTACAAGTATTTCTGTTTCGAAAGTTCTGCCGGATGATATTTTAATCATCAATGCGGGAGGCGTTATTCCTGTTGATGGAATTTTATTAGAAAATTCTGCTGAAATAAATGAATCAGTGATCACCGGTGAATTTATGCCCGTTCAAAAATCACCCGGCGATCGATTATCAAGCGGCTCAAGTAATCACTCCGCTAGTCTAGTCATGCAGGTCACCAAGAATTTCGCTAGTAGCCATATCCAAACTTTAATCAACTTACAACAAAACGCTGAACAAATGAAACCGGACTCTGTATCACTCGCTGATAAAATATCACACTGGTACGTTTTGGCTTTACTGGTTTTAGTCTTAGTCACTGGTTTCTATTGGTGGCAAATTCAACCGGAGTTAGTTTTTCCAATCATTCTTTCTGTACTAGTGGTAAGTTGTCCCTGTGCTTTATCTTTAGCCACTCCAGCAGCGATTGCGGCGGCTACGTCTCAACTTTCTGATTTGGGATTAATGCTGCGAAAAAAAACAGCTCTATCACGACTCTCGAAAGTTAATCATATTTATTTTGATAAAACCGGTACGTTAACCATAGGAACAATGCAAGTAACACGAACGATTAATCACGCGGGCATGGACAAGGAAGCCTGTTTGAATATTGCAGGTTTACTGGAAAGTATTTCCGACCATCCGATCGCGAATGCATTCAAGCATAAAGGCTGTACTAATCTAACATCAAAAGAGTTACGTGAAACTATCGGACAAGGAGTTGAAGGTATTATCAATGGTTCGTATTATCGATTAGGAAACCGACCGTTTGTGACTGCCAATAATGTGACTCTGCAACCGTCAACCGAACAAGAATTTACAACACATCTTTTCTTAGTTTCTGACAAAGAACATTTAGCCACATTTTTATTACAAGACCATTTAAAACCGAGTGCCAAATCGGCGGTAAACAAACTTTATGAAAGCAAATATTCGATGACGATCATCAGTGGTGATTCAGAATCTCCGGTTAAAAACTTAGCTAAACAGCTCGCTATCGAAAATTATTTCGCACAAACAAAACCGCAAGACAAGCTGAACGCGATTAATACCGCTCAAAAAAATGGTACCAATGTTTTAATGGTCGGCGATGGTTTCAATGATGTCGGAGCGCTCGCCGCTGCTAGCATCAGCATCACCATGGGAACAGGTACTAATGTTTCTAAAACCGCAAGCGATGCAGTATTAGTTTCTAACGATTTAAATGTCATTCCAAAAACCTTAGCCGTCGCTAAAAAAGTCGAGCGAATAATAAAACAAAATCTCACATGGGCTATCGTTTATAATTTAACTGCGATCCCTTTTGCTATGATGGGTTTAGTTCCAGCCTGGCTCGCAGCGATCGGCATGAGTTTAAGTTCACTAGTCGTCGTTTTAAATGCGTTACGATTAAGAGCATGAAACAAATTCTAACAACCCAATAACTTGAAATTTCAAGCGGGATGTTCAAGTCAGTTTTACAATGTCTAATTGCCTCTCGAGCCAATTAACTTGCTTTCGCCATTTTCTCTCGGTAATTTCTTTTTTGATCTTATTGATCGAATATGCAGCACTGCCTGGATGTTGTAGTTCAAAAGCTATCGCTAATTGTTTTTAGCTGGTGTCGCCATAGCGAACACAGGCATACATCGCAAATGCTCTATAGAGGGCAGCGGCTCGTCTGCCTTTTGGCTTCTCTCGGAGAGCTTTCTCTTAATAGTTTAAAATTAAGGAACATTAATTCCTTTTGATGCAACCCAAACACGATACCATTGCTCTCTGGTTAATATAAAATTTTCTGACTCAATAGCCGTTATTACACGGTCAATTTTTCCACTACCGATTATTATCACCGGTTTTGAAGGAAGCTTTAATATCCATGCAAAGATTACTTGATCGATTGAGTTGGCGCCTATTTCTTCTTGGATGTCTGTTAATGTTTCTCGCAGACGGAGCGCTTGTTCGGATTGTACTGAAAATATGTCGCCACCAGCCAAACAAGACCAAGCCATAGGGCTGATCCTTTTTTGCTGAAGTTGATCAAGTGTACCATTATCTATGACATCAAAATTTATTGGATTAATTTCAATTTGATTGGTGATTAAAGGATGATCGAGTCTTGATTCGAGCAAAGAAAATTGACTGGTGTTAAAATTTGAAACACCAAAATATTTAACTTTACCGCTTTTCTTTAATTGGGAAAACACCTCAGCTATTTCATCAACATTCATTAGAAAATCCGGGCGGTGCAATAATAATGCGTCAAGATGATTAGTCGATAGTCGTTTTAACGAGGTTTCAACTGACTGAATGATGCTTTTTCGATCAGAACTGTAATGAGAAACTTGTTTTTGCTTACTAAGATTGTTAACCAAATTAATTCCACATTTAGAAACGATTTGGATATCTTGACGGATAGACGGCTCTAGTTTCAACGCCTCACCAAATAATTTCTCACAAGATGGAGGAGCATAAACATACGCATGATCAACCGTCGAAACTCCCAACTCAAGGTGTTGTTTTAAAAAAGATAAACGTTGTTGAGGATTCATTGACCAACTGTTGAGTCGCCAATAACCTTGAACAAACCGAGAAAATTCTGGGCCACCAGGGCATATTTTTATTTTTGATGATTGTGTTTCGTAAGTATTTTTCATTAATAGCTCATTTAGTCTATTCAATAAATTATTTTTTTAACACCATCACCAACCCCTTATCATCTCACTTTTTCAGCCAGATTAACCGGTGGCTGAGAGATTAAATTATTGAAGGTTCTGGTTAACTCATATGGAAGTTCAAGCACGCTATCTTGCTCCGAATCAAGGTTGACATCAAGCCATAAATTATCTTGTCCTTTGGTGTGATGAATCTACATTACTTGAATTCAGATTCATCATTTAAAAGATCCAGTGTAATGGGGATGTGGGAGCGGCTATTTCCTTCCCTTTTTGATTAGGCAGCGTTTGTTTTTTTGTTTTGAGCTTCTATCCGCTCAGGCTTTTTTAAGAATACTTTGTTTAACTGAAAGCAAGGAGCTTTGATGAAACAAAATCAGACTCCTATACAAGTTCTATCGTTCGACATCTCTTGTTCGATTATTTGTCAGCAGCATAAAACTCATGTTAGTCTTTGTAAACAATATAAAGCATAGAAATTAGGTCGGTTATGATTGGCTCACGGGTGCTAAATAGAGATAAGCTATCCAAATTACAACTGATATCGACAAATTTTAAAATGGTGCGCAAGGCAAGCCTAAAAATTGCGAAACCGTTATCTGAAGAAGATATGCAAATTCAATCCATGCCTGATGCATCTCCCATCAAATGGCACTTAGCTCATACAACTTGGGCATTTGAGACATTTATTCTGAAATCTCATTGTAATAACTATAGCGTTTTCAACGAAAGTTTCGAATACCTATTCAATTCCTATTACAATGCTATTGGTGAACAATACCCGAGAGCACATCGAGGACTATTGACACGACCAACATACAAAAAGATTTTAGAATATCGTCAGTATGTTGACCTTAACATGCTTGAGTTTATAGAGAATATGTCCGCAGAAAATAAATCTTTATCTTATTTAATGTTATTAATGATTAATCATGAACAACAACATCAAGAGTTAATGTTAACAGACATTAAACATGCATTATTTATTAACCCAGAGTATCCAGTTTATAAACCGTCAACAAGTCCTGAATACATAACCAGCCCAATAAAGTGGAAAGAATATCCTGCTGATTTATATGAGATCGGTCACAAAAATGAATACTTCTATTTCGACAATGAAGGTCCTCGTCATCGTTTTTATCTCGAATCTTATGCAATCGCTAGCAGACTTGTTACCTGTGGGGAATATCTGGAATTTATGAAAAACGGTGGTTATCAGCATGCCTCTTTTTGGCTGTCGGAAGCTTGGTCTAGCATTCTCTCAGACAAAATCACATCACCTTTTTACTGGATAAAAAAACAAGGAAAATGGTTTCATTACACTCTTTCTGGATTACTACCAGTTGAGTTGAACTCGCCAGTGATGCATATAAATTATTTTGAAGCCAACGCTTATGCAGCTAGTGTTGGAAAAAGGTTACCGACTGAACAAGAATGGGAAGTCTCATCGAGAGATGCAAGTCTGGAAGGCTCTTTCCGCAATCTCGACCAACTACATCCGAGTACCGCCAGTGGAGATGATCTTCAACAAATGTTTGGCGAGTTATGGCAATGGACTTCTAGCAGCTACAACGCTTATCCTGGCTTTAAAGTTCCTGAAGGTGCCATTGGAGAATACAACGGCAAATTTATGGTCAATCAGTATGTATTGCGCGGTGGTTCAATTGCAACACCAAAAGATCATATTAGACCATCTTATCGTAACTTTTTTTATCCTGACGCATCTTGGCAATATACCGGAATACGTTTAGCGAAAACCTTATAATGGATGAACAGACACTTATTTCCACTCAAGATCCTTTTTCGACAGATAGAAATATTCCTGATAATTCTGGATTAGAAAGTGACGTGAGCAAAAACCAATTGAGTCCTGAAAATCAAATTTTCTTAGAAGATGTACTAGAAGGTCTTAGTCAATCTCAAAAATCATTGCCCTGTAAATATTTCTATGATGAGAAAGGCTCTCAGTTATTTGAAGACATTTGCGAATTAGATGAATACTACGTCACACGAACCGAAATCGCGCTGCTCGAAGATATAAAAAAAGAGCTATCAGAAATGATAGGATCACACGCGACAATTATAGAACCAGGAGCTGGGGCAGGCATAAAAATCCAAACACTGTTAAACGCACTCGATTCGCCTGATTTATATGTGCCTATGGATATATCGGAAGACTTTTTGTTTTATAGCGCGGGAGTTATTCAAGATAAGTTCCCGCACATCGATGTTCTGCCAATCCAAGGCGATTTTACTCAGCCGACAAAATGGTTAGATAAAAATAGCCATAAGAATAAAGTTGTATTTTTTCCCGGCTCAACAATTGGAAATTTTGACAGTGAGTCAGCTACTGATTTTTTAATTAATCTGCGTAATTTGGTTGGTGAAAATGGCAGTATTATTGTCGGAGTTGATCTAATAAAAGACAAACAGATCCTAGAAAATGCATACAACGATAGTAGCGGTAAAACCGAAGCTTTTAATAAAAATTTATTGATTCGAATTAATCAACAACTCAATGCTAATTTTGATTTGAGTCAATTCCGGCATGAAGCCATTTTTAACCATGAGAAAGAACGAATTGAAATGCACCTAATCAGTCAACGTGTGCAGTCGGTTAAGATAAACTCTAAAAGAATTAATTTTTCTAAATATGAAACCATCCATACCGAAAATTCCCACAAGTATTCGGTTGAAAGTTTTTTGGCTCTTGCTCGCAATGCTCAATTAAAATGCACAAAAACTTGGACAGACAAACAAAAATTGTTCAGTATTCATTATTTAATCCATGTCTAGCTGACGCTTCTAAAAAAAGTTTAAGTGTATGATTTTAAATACAAATTAGACTGCTAACCTAGATGCTAAACGGATCACGCCCTATGATCGTCTCAATTCGATCCGGATCAGTCGAAACGATATCAACCGGCACACCAACTAATTCTTCGATTTTGGCGATATAATTTTGTGCCGCTTGTGGTAACTCATCGATTCGTTGTATATTCAACCATTTTGTTGGGGTTATCACCGCCAACCTACCCAACATACGAGATTTTAAACGCTGCTCCAAGTGAGTTCCCGATCCCTGCCTATAAAAACCCCCTACCAAATTTATCTCCTTGCAACAAGCGTGGTAGCTAAATTTCAGGCTCATTTCATCTTGGACAATATTAAAACTTGTCTATCTGTAATTACTGAACCATACTGACAGTAGTAAAATGCATGCTACTCTCCGGTTCGAGTGATGGCAGTAATGAAAATATGAACCTGCTACTCAATTTCAAAGGAAACTAATATGTCTGCTGATATATCCAACTTAAAAGAGATCAATGGTTTCATTGGTGCCTGTCTCGTCGATAGTGATACTGGCATGATGCTCGCTTCTCAAAGTGGTGGCAAAGATCTCGATCTTGAAACGGCTGCTGCAGGCAATACAGAAGTTGTCAAAGCCAAATTAGCGGTAATGAAGGCACTCAATATTAACGATAAAATAGAAGATATCTTAATTACGCTTGGGAAACAATATCACTTGATCCGTCTGTTGGCAGCTAACCCGACTATTTTTATCTACGTTGTGCTTGATAAAAAAGCCAACTTGGGAATGGCACGTATTCAAGTTAAAAAAGTTGAGCAAACTTTAGCCATTTAACAAACCAGTACCAGTATGAATTTAAATACCGTTAGGTATAACGATGATAAGATCTGAGACTCAAATAGATACCTCTTCAGAAAAATATATGGGTCATTATTACTTTTTCTATCGTTAATACTTATTTGTGTGAAGCTACAAGAGGTATGACATTGCGTACAGCAAGAAAACACATCATCTATCGATGAGTTCTTTATCTGTTGTAACTAAACTAAGTTCGATCGGTAACAGCATAGTAATTTTTATTCCGCTGCCCAGTTCACTGCTGCAAAGGATCTGCCCGCCGAGTGTTCTGGATACCAGGTTATAGACGATATGCATCCCCAAACCACTGCCCCCCTGGTTGCGTTTGGTGGTAAAGAAGGGCTCAAAAATCTTTTTTATCTGTTGGGCAGAAGCGCCCTTACCGTTGTCACTGTATATGATGGTGATTTGTTGCTTCGTTAGGGTAACTTTTATCTCAATGTGACCCATTTGGTTTTCCATACCCTCAAAACCATGGATTAACGAATTCATCACCAAGTTAGTGAATATTTGCGAAATAGCCCCTGGGTAACTGTTTATTTCAAAATGCTCATTGCAGTCGATCACAATATCCAGTCGATATTTTTTCAACTCAGGCTCCAGACTTAACATGATTTCGGAAAAGTAATTTTTCAAGTTAAAGCAACGTTTTTCATCACAGGCCTGGTCGACGGCTATTTGTTTAAAGCTACGGATCAAGTTGGCAGCACGCTCCAAATTAGCCAGTATCAGTTTGCTTGATGTACTGGATATTTCTATTAATGATTCAAAGTCTTCCCGTGTTAGATTATTGTTTTCATATCGCTGCGCGTAACTTGTTATTTCTTGCTCTAGATACGAGGCTGCAGTCACACTAACACCAACCGGGGTGTTAATTTCATGTGCTACGCCAGCCACCAGACCACCCAAAGCGACCATTTTCTCAGACTCAATCAATTGATTTTGGGCTTGTTTAAGCTGCTTTAGAGAGGTTGTTAAGTTTTTATTAGCCGACTGGAGCTTGAGTGTGCGATCATTAATCCTGCTTTCCAGCTCATTGTTGATTTGGCGCAAATCTTCATCCCTAGCTTGAATTTGAGCCAGCATATCATTAAAAGCATTTACCAATGTACCGAGTTCATCTTCGCTTTGCTTTTGAACGCGTATAGAATAATCTTTTTCTTGAGAGAGTTTTCTAGCGGTAGAAACTAGCTGAAAAATCGGAGTCGAGATAATCCCCTGTAAACGCAAAGAGAATAAATATCCCAACAGGATCACAACCAGCATAAGCACTACTGTAGTCGTAAGGTATTGGATAACAAAATCATCAATCAACTCAAGATTGGATTCAACATACAAACGACCAACATTGTCAACTCCCCTCATAATATCATAGGAGACCGAAGCAATATGGTCATGAATTCCTTCCCGCATTGCCGATTTTTTTGGACAAGCTTGTAGCGCTGAAATGGTCGCATGCTCTATCTGGTAAAAACTGAATAGAGTTTCATTTTTATCATATAAGCATGCAAGCTCTATATGTTTATCAAGCTTCAGAGCTTTCAGATCTTCTTGAGCGGTCTCTGGATCAAAAAACTCAAGTGCGGCAATACTTTGATTACCAAGAGTTTTTGCTTTAATAATCAACTCTTCAAACAATGTGGTTTTGCTTTGTAGTAAACCGTATGTGAACTGTACGCTGCTAAACACAAACAGCATTAAGCTGCTGGTACCTACAAGGAATAGCGTCAGCTTCTTTTTAAGGGATAGGTTATGAAGCTTTGTTTTTAGAGTGCTGATCACAGTCTATTTGACCCGCTGACGGATAGTGGCTATTTTCATCAATTTGGAGCTTACCTTCAATCCAGAATCCTCTAGGCGTTGTGCATTGATGATCAACTTTAATTGACGATCATTTTTTTTTAACTCGATAATACCAATTTCATCCGCAAAGCCGGGTACGTCACTGACCGTTAAAACCTCGGGATGGTTGAAGTTCTCACCAAAATGAGTAGTGTCTTTTTCTGTAAGAGAACCGACAAACAGAATGTGGCAGGAAGGAATAGCATCAAGTTCGTCGATATGTTTTATTTGCAACTCCAATTGATCGGTCATTTTTTCTTTAATATAAATCAATGCATCACCAAAGGGATCCCGTCCATAAATACAAAGTACCGCAGAAGGTTTATGATCTGAATTTTGACGGTTTGGCCAGGTAACGTAATTAAAAAAATTGTAAATATAAACCGCCTTAACAGACTGTTCTCGATCATAAGCTGTAACAGTTGAAGAAGTATTCAACATGGAAAAAAGCATGCCTAACGTCATCCCTATTTTATACATAACTGTCTGACTTATCCTTTTCAAAATTGTACTTTCAAAGAAGCGTAAATTGCTCTTTCAGAATGAATGGGAATAGAGTTAATATTTTTTCGATTAAATTCCGGATAATCGATAGCTTCGTAAAGCAAGTTGCCGATATAAAGAGAAAAAGTAGACTGATAGTGTTGAGGCCAACCGAACAACTTAAACAGATCCAACTTTAAATTTGCAGTAACCAGATTATAGGCGCGGGGAATGGGATTAACATTCATGACGGAAGGTCTAATCTCTTCGATTTGTTTGGGTTCACCAAAGTAGGTATTGAATATTCCCAATAAATACCCGTTAGGGCTTACATAGTCAACGCCCAGTTTTATCATCCAATTAGGTGCCAAAGTAATATCCTTGATACCATCACAGTCTTCATTGCGTTGATAACTTGCCGAACCTGTCAGATACCATTTTTTAGTTGGGTTAATCGTGCCCTCCAGTTCAATCCCCTCAAATTTTATATCCCCGGCATTGACAAAATCAAATACGCCGTCGTTTGCACGAACACGGGTAATAACGTTTTCTATATGACTCTCGTAAAAGGTAATGGCGACCTGATTTGTTTGTGTATAATAGAAAAATTGTAATTCACTGGTTGCTATCGTTTCGGCTTTTAAATTTGAATTACCCCTTATCGTGTTTGAATCAATAAAACGCTCTGTTGCATAAGCCGAACGAAAGGCTTCTGCATATAATAGCTTTGCGCCCCAACGGTTATTAAAATTTGATACCAGTGCCACCCTTGGTGAGATATCAGGTTTTACATTTTGGGTATCGTTACACTGAAAGCCAGCAGTCAATTTGGTTGTATCGTTGAGTACGTAATTAACTTGACCATAAAAGCTGGACCAGTTGGAGGAATACTTGGTTTGTGCATCGACATAACCATCCTGTTTTTCATAAACACCGCCTAACAGGACATCTAAGTTATCGAGTAGGTTGCCGGTAAATGTCAATTCAAAGAGTAAATCTTCGCTGCCAGATCCACCAACGCCTGCGGTTGCAAGTTCCAAATCGTTATAGGTTATGTGGGATTCCATTACCCAAGAAGATTTGGTACCACCGTTTCGGCTAGAGCGATGAGGTCTGCCATTGAGCAGGAATAAAATCTCATTATTTGAATGCTTTAATAATTGCCCACGCATACCAACGAGTGTGGAAAAATTATGAGAAGCTAACCCCTGCATACTGGGAATTCGATTTAATAGTTCTTGCAGATTTTTGTTGCCGAAACGATCAATTTCCTTCGCGGTTACGACACTAATAATACTTGGAGCCTCAGAGACAAGCTCTTCTTTTTTTGAGGCGACAATCACCCTGACTTGAGAGAGATCAATAAGGTCGAGTTCAAATAACTTATCCAACTCCTCTCTATTGATTTCATCACTGGCACCGTAACTGGCTAAGCTTAATGAGAATAACAATAGATAAGTTGCCAAAAAAATGAATCTTTTATTATTCATATCTATGCTTTTTCTCCTGGTAGAAAAGCGATATCCAGCCAAAGCATACGCTCCTCATCCTCTACCCATTTAAAATGACTGACGTGAGCAATGTGCTGTGCTTCTTGCCAGCCTTGCTTCACTTAGTAGTATGATGGCTGTGTTTGGATGCTTTTTAGACAGCTGTATAGCTTCTTCACCTGAATATCCGTGAACACATTCAAGCTTTGTGTAACTAACTATAGACATAATTCTGTCATTCCGCCTCCCATTACGAAATAAATGCCTGAAAAAACGCTCTAAAAAAACCTCGACTAACAACACTTATTCAATTAAATCACTGAAAGAGCTGAACGATAAAACCCATGAATGGATTGAGAATGAGTACAACCATCAAAAGCATAGTAGTATTCAAATGACACCCATTGATCGCTTTACACTCGATCACTCTCGTATCAATTTTTTAACCGACGATGAATATACTGAAGAAGTTTTCTTTGTGGAAGAAACACGTCAAGTCTCAAAAACCAATCTCTTCTCGATCAATTCAAACAAGTGGGAGTGTCCCGTTGACCTCCTGAATGTGAACAAGGATCTTAAAAGTCGAATAACTTATTCAGCAAGCATTAAACCGCTGAACGATGACGATCTGGAAAGCTATATCGTTAAAGAGTTAGAGTCGGTCAGAATGGGCATAAACACCTTCAATGAAGGCTCAATGGAACTCATCATAAGAAGCGCACAAGGAAATTTAAGACTTTGCCGGGCAGATTTTTGCTCCTGCAAAATCTGCATTCATCACATCCCTGTGAATTAACCTATGTTATGGCAGTTTAATTGATGCGGCTAGTCAGGCACAAAAAACCGTCACCATCGCACATGTGAACAGTGTATTAGTTCAGCCACATTGGCGAACGCATGAAGAGTTGATCAAACAGCAAGTATCGTAAGTTCACATATTTAGTTTTCAACGAGCCAAAGCCATCATAAAAAATGGTTTTGGCTTTTTTATGTCAAAAGTTACGATGGTAAATTTTATGACGCAGTTTGATAAAATTTCAGATTTTAATTTGGGAAATGGAAAATAAGTTACGACAAGAATGTGAAAAAATGGTCATAAGATCGCGAAAACTTATGACCGATAATTTGAGAAAACTTACGATAGCAATTTGGTTCGCTACATTTGGTTCGCTACAACTTCACCATTACTCGACTTTTTATATCGCTCAATCTGTTCAAAGAAATCTGCAAAACCTGCTTTGTCATGATTTATTTCAAAACGACCGAGAAATTTTCCGTCAGCAAGACCAACCGAAATATCGTGGTGATAACAGCCAACATCGACGCTGACATGGAGCTCTTGAGAATAGGGTTGAGTCATGACGATCTCCTAAAATAGATTGAAATTTCATCCATCTGATCTCGTCTACTTACAGAGTCACGATCTATAAAAGATTGACATCATCCCGGTAGATTTTGGATGGATGATGTAGGTGACAAGAGCGGCATTTCAAGAATCGAGTTAATCTTGCGATAACGGATCCCTTAAGCCACACTCTTGTCATTTCTAA